>Ga0302188_10000762_pt1 | contig 26540 bp, 26 predicted proteins | sample II_Bog_E2_1_FD_198783 | JGI IMG/M metagenome (GOLD analysis project Ga0302188, IMG submission 198783) | Peat permafrost microbial communities from Stordalen Mire near Abisko, Sweden - II_Bog_E2_1 | ecosystem: Environmental > Terrestrial > Soil > Wetlands > Peat | place: Sweden: Abisko...
ACCCCAACCCCAACCCCACTATTTGATTGGAAAATATCAATAAATTCCTAATAATTATCAATTTTATTTTAGATCTATAAAACATATAAAGCCCGATTGATTGGACTTTTGCCATTGTATGATCTATTTTTATTGATATTCATATCTGTAATATGATAATAAATTTGTATATAATGGCAGAATTAGACTATCTATCAAATCTAGTCATAGTTCTTAAAGTCGTTAAGGTTCACGAAACATTAGCAGGCCTAATAGTCTGAAAATCCGAGTTTATTCAATATCTAAGCCGTCTTTCTGTTTCTGTCTCGAGCCCGTTCCCAAAATTATCTTTTATCGTCTCCCATAAACATGGCTTTATCTTTTTGAGACTGGTGTTTAAATATAGCACTCATTTTGTCTTCAACATCCTTTGGAGACAGAGGTACTATAATTCTAGCCATTGCAATACTCCATTCCTCCCAAGCTCCTCTGTAGAGGAAGAATTTCTCAGCTGGAGGAAATAGGGCTGTATAGTTAGGAATGGTTTTAATATTTTATTGCTCTTAATCGAACAAATGCAGAATAATCTACAAGCACCTTCGATGAGTTCCATGGGGATCAGTCAAATCGCCTTGATTATGAAATTATTACCTGCAGCATAAATGGTGGTTGGCTCGATTAACCTCAATAAACTTTTAATCACTTCGTAATCCGCTTCGCCTACTTGATTTTTAGACTTTTTGCTATTTGTATAGAAAGGTAGTTATAAACAGTATGCCTGGGTTGGTTTCAAGCCAAGGGTACTCAATGAAATTTTGGCCTAACTGCTTCTGATGAATCGCTTAATAGCAGTATTAAACTAAGTTTTGGGGCATTCGTCTTTTTAATTATTTTAGAAAAAAGCTTCAGCTTATTCGAGAATTTTATTATACTCGCAAATAAATCTTCCATTTTCTGCAAATTTAGGCATTTTCCAAAAATAATTATTTGAAAAATCTTTTAAAAAATGTAAATATTTTTTAGCCTCAATATCGAAGACTCCATTTGCTCCAGATGTCATATAAGCAACATGTACTTCATGTCCTTGCTCTTGTAACTTTTTTAGTGTTCCTCCCATTGAAATGACATCATCATCAGGATGTGGTGAAAAAACCAGAACTCTTTACTTTTTGATTGCCTTTTTAGCGATTGAGGTCATTTAGACCTGTTAAGAATCTTTAGGTCTATTACCCAAAGGCCATCCTGTAATTCTAGAGATGATTTTTTTGTAAACATAAAGGTTTAAATCTTCAACGCTTCCATTTGCACATTATACTACTAACTAAGCTAAGTTGTAATCCTCATAATCACTATAAGTTAATCGAAGGAGTGGCTTTTGGAGTTTTTATGAAAGCCAGGTCACACTTTTAAGCACCCAATATGAAGTTTTAGGGACAATGGGATCTTCAGCATCGCCTTTTATTATCCAAGGAGTATTGAAACGAGTTAATTTTTCCCCTGCAGCTTTATCAAGAAAGAAAGTAGCATCAGAATGTTAATGGAGAAAAGTTGAAGGTATCTCATTTGAGGGTGGTCCTTCAATGCTTCTCATGACAATATCAGCTTTACTTTCTGACCAAGCCATAATGAGTATTTTCTTTGCTTTTTTAATAGTATCAATCCCCATTGTTAATGCGCATTTTGGTACCTTTTCAATGCTTCCAAAGCTCGGAGCTGCATCTTTTCTAGTCAATCGATTAAGATAGACTAGCCGAGTGATACTTTTGATAGGCGATGGTGGTTCATTGAACCCAATGTGTCCAGTTCTTCCAATGCCCAATATTTGGATATCAATACCTCCATAAGATTTAATTTTCCTTTCATAATCCGCACAGAACTGTGTAACATCTGCTCTGTCAATTTAGCCATTGGGGATGTTAATGTTTTATCGAGGAATATCAATATGATTAAAAAGATGGCAGCTCATGTAAGAGTTGTAGGATTCTTTATCGCTTTTTAGAATTGGGTAATATTCGTCTAAATTGAAAGTCACTACCTTCTTAAAACTCACCTCACCTTTTTGATACATGCGGATTAACTCACGGTAAACTCCCAAAGGACTGCTTCCAGTAGCAAGGCCCAGCACGCAGACTTACCCTATTGAGTTCTTTCTGATGATCTCTTCTTTGATGATGTTGGCAATAGCCACAGATGCTTCGCTAGAAGTAGGATAAAACTTGGGAGATATTTTTTAAAGTAGTGAAAATTTTGAAAACTTAGCCAAATAAGTGTAAGTTTCTTTAATTGGCACATTTTTTTAGAATGTAAGCATTGTTCTTCCTGAATTGTAAATAATACGAACAAAATAAAATTACAAATTACATTTTTGTTCAAAACATTTAAAGCAAGGTTTCAATAGTACTGAATAGATGGAGACTCTCAGGATCAATAAAGTGATACAATGATTCTTAGTTACACAATGGGAGAGGTATTAATTTGATCTACCCGAAATTTAAATTTATTGGATTTTTTCAGCTTATGCTATTTGTAAAATATATATATGTTATCATACTATCATCGTATTATCAATTTGGTGTTTAATTGGGGGCTCGGCAGATTGGACAGGTATCTTTTATGGCCATCCAATCTTTTATGCATTATCTGTGATACATATGCTCACAGTTCAACTTTACAGCTTTTTTCTAAGTAAATGATTGATAGCATATTGCACAAGGATTCTCTTTATCTGAGTGCTTAAAGGATTATAATAGATCATAAGTTTGATTTCGATTGGTCCTTTAATTTATTAAATTTGCCCGCAGTAAACGACGTTAATTGTGGTCTTACTTATCCCATCTCCGCTGATCCTGTCTTCTTTTAATAAATAAAATCACGATGATCATGAATAATCCAATGATTAATCCTCCTGCCATGTACATATTATCGTACTAATTGGCTAAATCTGCCTCATATCCTAATAGTTTAATATCACCGCAAGTATTCTTATCTTCGCAATCATCATGAGTAAAAGCATCGATGCAGCACTGAGCCTATAAATACTGGTTAGAATATAGTGCATCGCATATCTATGTGCATGGGATGGATAAAATATTTCCATTGACTAAATTAGCTATTTCTTGATTGGTCGATTAAAAGTCGATAATAGTTGAGATCAAGTAGTACACTGATAGCCCTTCTACAAAGCAGAACAAGCAAATCCAGAAGTAAATAAACCAGACACAAAAGAATCTCTTGCAAAATTTATTTGATCTCCTCTCATTCTCCATTTTTTTTGTATCAGAATTATCTGTATAAACATGTGTAGATATTTTATATACCTTAATCTCCAATCAAACTTGAAAATTTATTTTAAGAATATTGTATGATTTTTAAAAAGAGAGATTTCTCTTGTAAAATATATATAAAATATATATATATATTATGTTCTCAGTAACTTTTGGCAGTGGAATTAAATCTAAGTTATATTTTGCATGTTGATTTGTTGATTTATAATTTTTCCTGATCAATGATCAGGAAGATATATCTCTACTACTATATTTTGCATGTTGTGTCCTTTGTCTATTGATCTCAAAACTTATTCATAACTTTTCGAATTGTACAATCAACAATACCGAAAGATTAATGTTTAATTGTTGTTATTTCTTCTTATCAATAACAGTATAATTTCATTACATTATGTTATTAAGTTTTATTTACACCATTTTGGTACTATCTAAGCTACTTTGGCCATATTTCATATTTTATCAAATGCATGTAGCAACCATAAAGACATACGAATATTTATTATCAACATACGCGACTAATGTCATTAAAGGGCAGCAGGTTAAAGTTTTGAGCCAAATATTTAGTTACTGAGTGACATTATTATATTCCTTCTATCAAGACATCGAACGACTTCCTACTAATCTATTTGGCGACAGAGTTGCCAGCCAGTCATAATTGAATGGAATATAATGATTTTCACAGTTATGATAGTAATTGAATGGTAGCCCAGCCATTATATTTCTATATAAGACGCACATGTCCTACAACGATATTTCTCAGCAGTGGCAGCAGGAGAACTAGGAGCTCAAACACCTCAGCGAAGAGATTCCGCAGATAGATTTAGGCCTCTAGAGATTGGAGAGGTGTCTAGCCACCGAATTCAAGCTCTTAGTCTTCATGACCCAAACCCAGCATCACGTTAACAAGCTCTATAAAAATCCAGAACAGTTTCCCCTCAATCGCAATTCCTCCTTTATGACGTTCGATCCCTCTAGGGTGACTTTAGGCTCGATCTAAGACAGAGAAAAAGTTTAAAACTATATAAACGCCAACTTGATCGATTTCTAGGGGAAGAGGGCGATCGCGACTCAAGGCCCTCTGACTGTGACCTTTTACAATTTTTGGCGCATGGTGGACGAATACAACGTAAAGTCAATTTTCATGCTCTGTAACCTCATTGAAAAAACCAAGATCAAATGCGACAGATACTTCCCTCAAAAGGACCCCGTCAGTTTGAAGATAGTGGAGAAGGAGTATTAGATCACCTTTTTGGAGGAGACCGAAGCCGATAAAACTTATAAGAAGTCGCTGAAAATAAAGAAGTTATAGCTTAAAAATACACTCACGGGACAGACCAAAATTGTCAAGCATTACCAAGTATCCGACTGGCCCGATGGATAAATACCGAATGAGAAGCGTAAAAAGAATATTCATTTCCTAATTGATCAATTCCTGAATACAATTGCTTAAGGGGGCGTTCCAATTGTTCACTGCAGCGCTGGAGTTGGTCGCACTGGTACTTTCATTGCGATGTGTCTGCTTCGTCAACTCATCCAAAGCAATCAAAGTATTTCCATTTTCAATGAGGTTCGCAAACTGAGGGAACAACGCTGGGGCATGGTCCATACCCTGACGCAATATGAGCACTTATACGATTTCGCATAGAAGGAAATCGATCGTTTGCACAATGGCATCGCTAGTATGAGTTCAGCTAGCTCGTAGTAACTGGACGACGAGCTATGATGATAAATTCAAGCACATATTTCAAAGCTCTCTATTATTGGCATTCAAAGTTGTGATTGATTGAAATATAATTAAGTCCAATGAAAAGATCAGACTAAAAAATGTTTAAAATACAAATAACTCCTACATATGAACCCTATCAACTATATTAAATTTCAATGCTAATCGACTTATAGTGAAGGAATATAGACATCAGCAGCACTTACGTTTAGTTTGATCTCCCTCTTCGTTTTCTTTTAAGCGAACATCACCCGGCAATAATATCCCTTTTTTTATGCCTGAAGTCTGGGTAAGCATTATTTTACATTTTAAGCATCTATTTTTCCAGAGCTAATCTTGGCGAGAATAGTTTGAGAGAGAAGAGAGAACATTTTGTTGATATTCACACCGGTTTTGGCCGAAGTCACAAAAAATGGGAATTATGGCTTGGGTGATTTGCTGGGTGGATTGCTGATTAAATCGGACTTATTAGCGACTAACACGATTTCAACATTTTAGTTGGAGTTGTCGTGAATTTCTGTGAGCCAGGTATCAATAGTTTTAAAAGATTGATCATTATTGAGATCGTAAACGAGGATGATTCCTATTGCATTTCTGTAGTATGCCCTCGTAATAGTTCTAAAAGACTCTTGCCCGGCCTAAATGGTAACGAATATACTGTATCCCATATCTGTATTTTGATGACTTTATCGACAACATTGAGTTTTCTGGTGGCAAACTCAACTCCCATGGTGGGGTTACTATCGCCCTTAAAATTGCCGTTGATAAAATGATTGAGTATGGTGCTTTTGCCTACCGAGGCATCTCCTATCAGGATATACTTGAACACGTAATCATAATCTAGGGTCTTCTGCATTTAACTCTGTGATACTTTTAATCCTGATTATTAATTTTATAAAGAATGACCACTATGACCACTATAAGGCACAATTGCAGAAAAATAGTCTAAAAATTATAGACGGACTATTCAATCTCCTATTAACAGTATATTTCATAAAATATAAATACGTTTTACGATGCTTAAGGAAAGAATAATTACGGTTGATCTCAGTAAGAAGACTAAGTTTGTTTCCGAGGTAATTGACAATTCACTCAGGAGGCTTTCTATCAGAAAACTAAGTTGATCGGGCAGGGCACTTTCGGCAAGGTCTACTCAGTATGTTCGAGTCAATGCAGGTTAAAAGCACAAAAGATGGACAGGAATATGCTATGAAATAAGTTGTGCAAGATAAAAGATACAAAAACAGAGAGCTCAGCATCATTTCGCGCATATAACACTGCAATATCATCGGTATGAAGGAGCACTTCATCAAGATGATAGGCGCTGTAAAAATTTATTTTATTGCTAGGACTGTTACCTAAGCCTTATAATGGAATGCATCCCCACCAATCTTAACGTAATGATCAAGCAACAACGCAAACCCAAAAAGCCTTTTTCTCCAGTTGCAAGGAAATTGATAGCATTTCAACTGTTTAAAGCACTTTACTACATGCAGGTAATTAAATTTTTATGTAGTTAACCAATATCTGCCACCGCGACCTCAAACCGCCTAATATCCTACTTAACGACAAAACTTTTTAAGTTAAAGTTTGTGATTTTGGGTCAGCTAAAATTTTCGATAAATAAGAGAATAATGTGACATACATTTGCTCGCGGTATTATAGGGCGCCTGAACTTGTTATGGAGGATAGTACATATGGAATTGAAGTCGATATGTGGTCAACGGGCTGCATTATTGTTTAACTATTGACCTTAGAACCGTTATTTCCTGGAGATTGTTCTCAAGAGCAGCTGATTGAATTTATTAAAATACTGGGAACGCCTCCTTAAAATATGATCGGTTTGTACGAAGAAAATAAGAAAACGTAATACCATCTGCCTCAAATAAAGCCAAGCTCTTGGGAAACAGTACTCGGTAAATACTCACCAGAAAAGGATTTGATAGATCTTATAAGTAAAATTCTCACTTACGACACTAAGGGAAGACTAAAGCCTTTGGAGGCCTTAAAACATCCTTATTTCCAAGATTTACCTTCAGAGTCTACCAGTATTAAACAAATACAACATATATTCTATTTTTCGGACCTCTAAAATGCTTCTAACTCCAGATAAATTGAGGAATTACAAAAGTTATATCCTCAAGAGTAGCCAGAGCTAAAGAAAAAAAATAGTTCAGTGAGCCCTCAGGAAGCAGTGAAATTATGGTCAACACCTAATACAACAGCAACAAACTAATGAGCAATGATATTGGTAGTTATCCATTTGCATGATACCTATTACTGTCTAATAATCTAATAAATTATTTAATTTTCAAAATTTACCTCATCAGTCTATATTTGCAAGAGTTTTCAATTATTAATAAAATAATAAAAATCAATAAATGCAATCCAAAAGCGGACTCAAAGAAACCAGCATCAACAAGTACGAGAACTAAGATGCGTGGATATCAGATCTTGACCCGATAGTAGACGGGAGATTCAAAATCTCCTACTTCGACCCTCAATTTTCCCTTTAAATCAAGAAAAATAATTCTGAGGGAATTGCTGAAAGTACTAAATCATTGATGAATTTGAGAATATTAACTCTGAATGTGACTTAAGGCTTGGTTTAGTTAAAAATATAACTTAGTTCCGAATAAGATTTGTTCAAACTTTACATATGTACTGTAGATGCCAAAAGGTTTTAGAAAATAAAAAAGTCTCAACATTTAAATTTTTCGTTTGAGCAGCTTTTACCAATGCTAATCAAACAAATAAACCTCATTCAAAAGGATATTGACTTCTACAGTGCTGTATTTTAGATAAACGAAGTGTCGGCACATCACTTTCGTTTGCTGTAGAGCATCTAATACAAAAGAATAGAATTGCTATCGCTTGAGTTCTAATCAATGGATGAGTAATTCATTAAGAATTATGCAATGTTCAGATTTACCAAAATTAAAATGAACAAACAAATCCTGAATAAGAAGTTGAAAGATGTTCTCAGCATGGTTAAACTAAAGAATCAAAATTTGATCGCTGACATTGTTAAAAAGGAAAAGCTAAAGGAATAAACCTTAAAGTATTCAAAATGATCCTGATTTATAATTTTATCGATATTCTGATACTTGTTAATCGGCTCATTGATTATTAAATGAGGTGATGAAAATGGATTGATTTATGATGCAAGTGAGTAAATGAAAAGCCGTATGATTGCTATGATTAATCAAAGATCACAATTCGATGCCAAGATCCTTATATAATGTCTTGGTTTCAGCTACGCTAGGCCCATTCTCCTCAGCAAGATACTTGTAATCATCGTAAGCTGTGATAAAGAAATGCATACATTTTCTACGAATGAGTCTCCTGCGGTTTTGGAAGTATTCGAAGAAGATGGTGCAGGGGTGATAGTGCATGTAGATGAGAGGAATAACAACGATGGTGCAGTCAAGAGTAAATCGGACGTACCATGGAAGCACGATCATGTTGACTATAATCAATATTTAAATGTAATAAAATTAATCAACCCAGATATTAGCAAAAAGGCATCCCATTCGATAATAGTATATTCATAAAGATTCAGCATGATGCTTTTAATTAAATTATTTGATTTTAAGTTTATGATGAATCCTTGTCATCCTAACAATTAAAAATGAAGATTTCTATAAAAGGAACTGTAAATAGTTTATCAAATAGATATAAATCATCAGTTATTTTTTTTAGTAAACTAGCAGCATTGAAACTATATACTGTCAGTAATGTCCTCTATTAAAAATGTCTTTTTTGAAGAAATACGGATAATGTCATGCTTAGCCAGCTTACGATCTGCACTCCGCACACCCTTGCTGGAAAGTCTTAACCAAGTGCCAGTACGTGTGTTGCAGTCGAACATCAGGAATCTACCATGCTCATACCTTATTTCGGCGTGGTATGAAGAAATACTTTGGTTGGTCAGACGAATATGAGACTTCTATGCCTTGCCGATACGCACAGTGTTGTTATTCTTTAGTATGGCACGATAGGGAGGTTCGTTGTCGGGCTTCTTAAACTCAAATTTGATGACTCCCTCGTTGGTGTCCTAAATAAGATAGTAGTTACAGTTTTTACAATGATAACTTTCAACTCGACCTAATAGCTAAGCTGTATTACTTGTTAGTCAGTTAACACCAAAGGGTTCTTCTCGCTAATATATAGAAAAGTTCCAGTCTTGCTGCCTAGATCCCTTATGTAATAAGACTAATCCTTAAAGACGATTTGAGCATGTTTGCTACTGATTGATAGTTAATCAGGATAGCTAAAATCGTTTTCTGGAGCTCTTCCAAATTTTGCTCCTGAGAGGTTGAATATTTTGAACTATCTGATCTATTAATTCGACTATATGAGATTAAATAAGTTTTCGTTTTTTTGATTTGCATCAGGATTAGGGCTTTAAGACCCTTAATTCTTTAGTTATTTTTTGACCATTCCCTTCCCGAGGTTAAAGGGGTATGATATACTTGATATTTTAATTCGCTGAATTGGCTATAAATTGAGTAGATTGAAAGGTAAATTAAGAGCGGCAGCTGCTAAACTCTTCAGAATGGTTTAGTCTTCATAAGTTGAAGCTCTAATGATATCTTCTTTTTATCTTTTGGACAGATAGATACTGTCTTCCATTATCTCACTGTTGGCGTACATCGATTCAGCAATCGAATTCCGAATTGATCCACGTTATGATACTGCATATTCTGAGTTTTTTGTCGATCCTCTTTATGATACTCCTAATTGTGAATTTCTAACTGAGCCCCTCACAGAAAAAGCTAAACCAGAAGAATCTCGAATAGGCTATCCGTTCTCGGAGATGCCATACTCTGAGTCTTTAAGTTCTCCTCCCCCAGCCTCTGAGGTTCCAAACTCAGAAGTGGCCATAGACTTCTTGACATCAAACTGAAAATTATGAGGAGGCAATAAATTGATATTATTAAATTCGATATTGAACTCATCCATTAAATTTATTTGCTACTAAGGAACTTTTTTTTAGTTTTTTTCGCGTTTCTGCTCAAAGTATTGGCAGTAGTAGAGGTGGAGGAAAATATGGGATAGTTTCTGCAGCATTTTGATTGATTCATCGGAATAGTAATTTCTGATGGTTTGGTCTTCGCTTGAGTTGGCAATGATGCACACGAGGCTGAAGCCATCAATGTTCCACTTCTTAGTGAAATCACTCTCGTCTGTGAGATTGGCAGATTTTAACAGACGATGGAGTTGATTACTACTTAGCTCCATTATTGACTGATTGTATATTTTTGCCAGTTACTCTTTGAGTTTAACTATCACTCCTTCCTCAATTTCAATCAATGTGTTAAGCTCTAATGACTTTATTGTGTCTTTTTTGCCAAACTCACTTTTTTTATTCTTTTCGAAGATTTCCTCCTCACAGTCCATTTCCAATAAGGCATTGACAATAAAAAACAGCTTATACATAGGAAAAAAATTAGTGTCACTGATAAAAGGTTCCAGATTGAGACTGAGATACTCGATATCAAACAGTTTAGCTCCATCAATATCTAGTGATTTTAGATCACGCCCAATGATTTCGTCTATTTTTATTAGATTCAGGAAGCGTGCCACGTCCTACACAGTCCAGTCTCTCTTGCTGAATTTTAGAATGCGAATTTATTGAGTTAGTTTCGCTAAATAGAGACGATCCAGTTCGTTTACTTGTTTAAAGCTCATTAGTTATTATATTTTATAATTAGGTCATCGATGAGTAGAATCATTGTCATTTTCCGCTTAAGGTAGCTACTGAGCAACGGAACTAATCAATCTTGCGAATGAGCTCTTTCACTTTGCTCTCCTTGCTGTCAATGACTACAAAGTCGTCGTGGTCTAGAATTTCGAACTGGTCGCTATCATCACATAGTTATAATTTGGTGAGAATATTTGAGAAGCACTGAGTTTATCTTTCAGTAATTTGGTGCAGCTGATTAATTTTCTATTGCATGGTATCGGCTTCCTTGGATTGATCTTGTAATTTGGCCAGCAATACTTCCTTTTAGCTGGTTAATTCAATTATTCTCCAGTTGAGTTAATCTTGCTAGTCTTTTAGCATTGCTTCATTTTAACTAAACTTAAGGGCTTGAAGTTTCGAGTTTGTGAGTTCAGCATTCATTTTCTCAACAACAGAAATGAGGTTATCGATCTATGCATTCAAATCGCCATTGGTACTTTTCAACTTCAGTAGTTCATCTTCCTTTGATTTCAACTCCTTCTCAAGAAGAATAAGCGTCTATTGACTTTCCATCAGAGTTTATTTCATATTCAGGATTTATCTTTGATATGTCGAAGCTGTTTGATCCTTTCCACAGCCCTCTTTTTTTAATCGCATAATCTCAGCCTCTAACTTTTATTTGGCAACTGATATTTCTTTTAAACTGTTTTTCAGTAAAGGTTTTTCCTAAAGTTATCTTTTTAGCTTTTCTATTTTTCTACTGGCTTCGACTTCCCTTTAAATAATTTTTCCTGACAGCTCATAAACCTTTTGTTATTTTTCTTTAATAATACACTCAAGTGAATGGAATTTTTCCTCATACTCTTTTCCCATAAAAATCTTGATCAAGGAATCCTATTGCATCTTTTTGTCAATGTAGTCCATGTTCCGAGTGAATTCCTATAGTTTTTGAGACTGATCTTCAATGACTTAATTCTTCTCCGCCATGAGTTGCTGTAAATCATGAATTTAAATGTTCTTTTCTGATAAATGCTTTTAAATTTATAGTTTCTGTCTTTCAAAATCGCTGCATGCTGATTTGAGTTATGCTATCTAATGATCCTTTTCATTGAGAGTTAAAGTCAGTTTGGCAATATCCTTTTAAGCGTCCTTAATACGCATATAGTTCTTCAACTTGAGACTGTAAAGGTCGTTAATTTCTTCTTCCTGTTTCTGTGTCTTCTCTTTCATCTCCCCTATTTATTCTCTCATTATTTTGCCATCCTCTTAGAGGGAGCGAACTTTAAACCTGTATTCCCTAATATTGTTTTCATTTTCATTAAGTTTAGTCTAGAATTTTTTGATTATGCCCTCCATTTATTTCTTTTGCTGATCTGTTTGCCCCATCTCATCCTAAAGCTCCAGCACTCTTGACTTGCAGTAGTTAACCAAATTGGTCAAATGATCTCTGTTCTTCTCGGACAAATTCAAATCTGTCCTCAATTGCTGGTTGGCAATCTGAATTTAATCAGCCATCTGTTGCCTAATAATCAGGGTTTTTTAATACTAAGCTATTTTTTAATATAACATTACATTCTTTTACTGAAGGATAACCATTTTTTATTCCTCCTATTTCTTGAGGTCTGCCATTTCCGCCTAGTTTTTCCGCAAGTGTGACTCCTTCAGTTAACACTCCGCTATTAAATTGTCTATTTCCACTTTCATACCTTCAATCGATTTCTATTGGAGGGCAATCTCATTTGAAACACTCTCCAGCAGGGAGCCCATTTCCTGCTCTTTTGAGGTCAGCATCTCCCTTAAGCAACAAATTTGGGAATCCTTTTCTTGAGAGCTCATTTGCAGCCCAGCTTCATATCTTTAGCGCTATCTCAGTTATTCACGAAGCTTTTAATTTTCTCTGGTTGACTCTCCAAGCCGTTCTTAGATGTAGTGGTGCACAGTTTCCTGAGTATTGATCATATTGATCCTTTCCCTGTTTTCCAGGTCATTGATTCTTTCCTCCAATTCAAATATTCTTGCATCCTTTGAGGAAATTTCCATGACTTGGTCTTGAAGTTAGTCCTAGAGAGCCTATATCTCTTTTTGGTGATCCAGCATTTCTGTAAAATCGGGGTTTCTCTTCATAGTTTTTAAAAATATACTATGAGAAATTGATTATATGGTTTATGCTTTGCAGTAGATTAAAAGGGGTTATATGTAAGATAAAATTCGGATGAACTCCTTTTAAAATATTAATATGTATGAATTACAAAAATATTATCGAAGCAACTCTGTTTATTGCGACATCAATTAGGATGATAACTTATTAACAAACTATTTTATTGCTTTGATTATATTTTAACAAGAAAACATTATTTACTTTATTTTTTAATAAAATTCAACAGTAAACGGGCAAATAATCATCAGAGATGTTGGATATTTCATTGATGGAATCATGAAGATAATGAATATACAATAATTGCAGAAATATTTTAGGAATCGAAAGATCAGCAAGCAACAATATTTTAAAGAAAATTACAAATTTATTATAGTAAATATCAAGCAATAAATCTGCCTCACTTTATAGAATCAATCTATTTTTTTATCTATGCTCGCAAACGCTATAGCTTTGACCCTATTCCAGTCAACTGCGTGCTTTCACGCATTGACACGCCACTTCGGCTTAGTTGATGCTGCAGCCTTTACTTTATTCCTTTTGAAGTGCTACCACGACTGTTCTTGCTCGACTCTCTTTGGTGGCTAGAAGGCAACTCAAATTGGTAAGGAGTACGCTGAACTGCTTTTATTAATCTGTTTTGCTCCCTAAGATTAGCATAAGGAGACTCTTAGCGTAGTTCTCGATAATGGCTCTGAACATCTATTTTTTTATTAATAGTTATGTCAGTGCCCTTTTAGTTAGGGTTAATAACGGGATAGACAGGTGCAGGATTATTTTTTTCAGCCCCTTGGATCTCTCTAATTCTATCATCTCTGTTGACTAAAATACTGTAGGGCTATCTCTATTGGCCCCTAAGTTTATCCCTTCCTTGACCTTCAATGCGTCTTTGATTGCGATTGGGCTCCTAATTTTTGAGATCGTTCTTCCGATTCATTTTGAGTGACTACCTCAGAAAATCAGGACTAGTATTGTTAAATACCTCTCCACGGAGTTTAATTTAGTGATAGTTGTTACTAACTCCGAATGATTTTTAACTCATTTCCTTACTTTGTTTTAACTCATCCACACTGTTCCCATAATGCTCATCATCCGCAAATTGCTGCGACAGTGTGTTATCTTTGTTGATATTTCTCATGTTACTCGCCTTCTTGGTGAGCTCAGCTTCCCACTAACTCAGCTCTGCCTCTTTGCTCCTTAGTTCCTCTTTCTTCTTAGACAAACTCTCTTCAGCCATTAGAATGGAGTGTTCTTTGTTAGAGTAAATCTGTTTGTGTTCTTCCATTTTAGCTGCCTTTTCCTTCAGACTCAGTTCTTTGTAATGCAGATTAAGTTCGGTCTCCTAAGTGATTTTTATTTTTTATAGGAGCTCGTTTTCCTTGACGTCCAGTTCCTCATACCTTTTGCATTTCTGCTGTAGGATATCGATTTATTCCTTTAGTTGCTCTATACAATTGTTCCTATCTTCGTCATTGGAAGAAGTTTACATCTTCTATAGTCTAGCTCGCAACTCTCGTTCTGATATATTTTTGGATCTCTCCTTGAGACGCTTTTATACTTCTAAGTCTATGCCGACTATCCTCTGTTCCAGATCAAATATCTGTTCCTGTATAGCCTAGTTTTCGACGACTAGATTTGATATGTACGATTATCTTTGCTCAGTTTATGACTGCTGCGCTGATATTTTTTCCTATAATTATCGACAATTCGCACAAGATCTGTCATCTTTTTAATTTTATGATGTATTGAAGCCATTTGACTTAGTATTTATTAGATTAGCAGTTCTTAAAATTCTATTATCTTCCTGCTCTTTCTCTAATTGTATCTTCTGCTCGTTCAGGCCCTGATTGAGTTGCTCTTTTTCCTCATTTTTTTGCTCAATAACTCGTTCTAAATTATGAATATGCTTGATTAGTTCTTGGTTTTGATTTCCTACCTTATTGTTATACTTGCTAAAAAATTCCTCCGATTACAGGAATATTTTTTATTTGAAATATTCGATAATGCCCTTTTGATCCTCCACATATTCGGAAAGATCCATGTGAATCTGTTTTAGGTCAGAGACATAGTTACGAATGCGCATCATAGACAGTCGATCGATGCTCTTCAGATTGACATTTGAGTCAGATAAAATCATAGGGTGAAGCTAGTCAACATTTAAATCGTTATTAGAAGGCACCTACGAATGTTTTTCGCTCTATTCGTTGTAATTGTTGAAGAACTAAGCCATGCGATTGGATTTTTATTAGAATTTGCCAATCTATTGAACTATTTCGCCTTATTTATCAACAAAAACAGGAGTGTACACATCATTCTCGTTTGATGGATTTGCAGGACTCTAATTTACTTGTTTGAGAATGTGAAATTTATATTTTTTGCTGGGAATTGTATTGCGAACATCATCAGTCGCCCCTTTCTACTGGTTAGGCCTAGTACTAATGGATGCTGTTGGCTGCCTGTTATTATCACTGTGCTCAGATTTAAATATTTTTCCAAGCATTGATTAGATTCAGATATATTAATTAGAAATATATCCTAACTACTAGCCTCATTTAATCAATATATAATGGTTATCTGTAACCGTAAATAGAAAGAAGTGCAGCCAGAGCCAAGATTATTAACGCTAAATCATTTAAAAGAGGTAAGCAAATGATTCAATCATTGTGATCAATCATCCTGGTAGAGTTTTCCCTCTATCCGATTGAGCAGTTCTTCGTTGCTGAGTTTCTACTCCTGGTCGTATATCATCGAAAATTCGTTGGTTTACAGTTCATCCTTCTTTAGTTTGGTAGCCTCAGTCACGAGATAGGTCAGCTGGATGAGTTCTCTGTTTTTAGGATCGTTTTTGACTGCCTCCTTGCAGACTTCAGCAAGTTCATCGATGGTCTAGTTATATATCTGGGCGAATAGTTCCTTGGGGCACAGACTCTGATTGCATATCTTCTTAACTCGTTTCAAGTAATCCGGCAGCTCCCCTTAATATTTGTTGAGATAGGCCTCAACCTTCTTGACAAGTTAATCGAAGAACATCTTCATGACTGTAAAATCGTTTTTAAACTTCTCCATGATCTTATCGCGGATGTTATTGTTCACGAACAACTTATACTGCTCTTCAGTGAAAGCCTTACTGTTAATCTTACCCTCTCGCAGGCGAATATACGATTTGTAGGTAATCATGCACTGCCATTTTGAAAGTACCAAGATGAATACCTCAGCCTTGTGCAAAGGGATGTTTAGTTTTTCCATGGCGAAACAGTTATGAATTTTGAGAGAGAGATGATTTAAGAAGACAGCCTTATTACGCTTAAATAGAAACCAGTTCTTTATTTTGCGGATAGTTTCCTTCTTCGTCTCAGTCTATTCATACTTCTGAGCAATTGATTTGTAAATATCCTGTTCTTTGTTGGTCTCATCTGTTTAACTGGTATTCGTTACTGATACGCACTTCTCTTCTGTTTTGTTTGTGAGCTCGATCTGCTGTATTACTTTCTTATCCTCAAAATAAATTTGGTTCATCTTAGTTGACATATCCAGTTTATCTTTAGAACTCTTCTGAGCTAGACTCATACTACGATTGATGTCGTTTGATTCCTTTTCCTTTTATAAAAACAGATCCAGTGAAAAGATTTACTTCCATGACATCCTCTACTAGGGTGAGTACTTCAACATTGCTTCTAATAACTCCTGAACTCCAGGTGTAGTAAGAGGCTGAGGGAATCTTATAATTTTCTTGTTTACTTTAGAAATTAACTCTTCAAGACTCGAAGCTTTATGTGGCGTTTTACCATAAAGCATTTGATAGAAAATAACCCCCATTGACCATACATCACTTTTGGTAGAATAAGTACTACCATTGAGGATCTATGGGCACATATACATAGGACTACCCACAAGTGACTGATGGATTTGATCCAACTATGCTCCCTCTTGATAGTATTTTGCGAATCCAAAGTCAGCTATTTTGTATGTCTCATCCTTTATGAGAATATTGGCAGGTTTAAGATCTCGATGGATGACTGAGTGTTCATGCAGATAGCGATATCCTCTGATAAGTTGTTTTATTATGATCAAAGCTTCGGCCTCGGGTAATTTTTTTCTCTTCTCGAGCACGTCCTCTAGTGACCCTTTATCGCACAGTTCCTGAAAGAGATAGATGTTATTGGCTGATTTTTTCACATCATATAGTTCGACAATGTTATCGTTCTTGATGGCTTTCATGATCTCAATCTAGTTTTTGAGGGACTAGTAAAATTTTTATGGATCTTTCTTAATGTTGGCAGTAGAAATGGTCTTAACAGCGATCAGGTTGCCGTTTCGAATGTCAGCTCCTTTGTACACCTCGCCGTACGAGCCCCGCCCGATCTTTTCATTAATATTGATGATAAACGGCTCAACAAATTTGTAGTAAGAGGTGCCCAACTTGGCTGCCTCCTCCTTTATTTTGGCCATCTTATTCTTATCCATCTCAGCTAATAATATATGTCTTCAGTTGAATTAATCAATTAAATTCAAACCTCAGATATTTCGGAAATTGTAGATGTTTATCCATTCATCAATATCCTTTGTGAGTCATCCAACCTTGCAACTCGTCGTAAAGCACCAGCACCAGCGATGAGCCAATACTTCTCCAGAAGTTAGATAAGTTTCCCTTGAAGAAACCAGTTACACCTTAAGTACTCAGGATTTTGCCCCCACAGTCGAATGTTCCCTTGTAAACTCGTTGCTCGGCTGACTTTCCACTTTCCATCATCAGTCTTCTTCTTATTGTGTCAAGAGGATAAGCCAAAGTTTAAGAAGAAGAGGTGACGATCTGGGCGAACAAGAACCTAGAAAAAAGTGATGCGTTCTTTGATTACGCCTCTGACCCCCAAATGAAACTTTTTCCTGAATCATAACCCCTACATTATCTTATCAATACCCGAAATAGAATGCTCGATAGGTAAAGATACCGAGTACTGACACACTAAATCCTTGATAAAGACCTCGAATTCCATCTTTTTTAAATATCTTGGTGATGCAGTCCCACAAACCATTAAATTGTCTTTAAGTTGCAGATTTTCCAATGTCAGCTCCTAGTCGTGTCCTTGCGAAATCAAGGGGATAGACAAAGATTAAACTGAAGCTACCGGCTATTCCTCCGGAAAGGAGAGACATGGCAAAATACCTAGGGCGTTGAGTTTTGTGGTCAACTCCTTTTAAAAAGACTCTGTATAGCGCATCCTTTGTGGAAAAATTGATGGCTTGGGTAGGAAAATATCTAAGAACATTTGCCCAATTGCCTCTCCAAAGAGATATCACGCCCTCCTCTTTTATGCATCGACTGAAGCAGTCGATAATACCTAAATAACGGGGATTGTACCAGTATAAGGCCTCTCCAGCAGTTTGGGATTATTGTGCTGGGTCTGGAGCAATAGCTTGACTCTCTAAATAGGGGCTGCGACAGTTTTAGCAATTGCTCCTGATGTTCCTCCCAAGACAAAGTCCTTCAAAACTTTGTTAAAGTTGTTGCCGCTATTGGCACCTGTGGTCTGATGGCTCATTTTAAATCAAATCGAAATATAAATCATATCGTCCTATTTCATTCATTTTTCATATATTATGAGTAAGGTCTATAGCATTTTTTTTTCTTGGGTATTTTAAATAATGTATGCCGTGAAGCCTAGAGTATATTTATTGGTATTATTTATGACGGATTGATCTATTTCTAATAATAAAGTGGATGATTGGGGAGCTTGAAGAGTAAAATTAGCGAGAGCGTCGCTTACTCAAATAGAGATTATATAAAGAAATGCTAGATAATCAAATTTTGATGAACCGAAGGTATAAGAAAGAGCAAAGCTAAAAAAATCATAGGAGCAATGGGCAGACATTGGTTCGAGAGATTTATTGTAGACCACAGCAAAAGGGATAAATGGATGATATTATGGATGAGTCGTTCATCCGTCGTTTTAATGATAGCAGAGACACTGTGGAAAATGTTTATTTGCCAACTCTGTAAGATAGAAACATGTTGTATCGAGGCGCCAGTCGTTTCATTCCTTTAGACGATTCATTCAGATTAAAGACAGGACATAAGAGAATAAAAACTGAGCTAATTCATACAGATTAATTGTCTTATGATGATCCCATTATTTAGGGACTGATAGAATAGCTTTAAAATATCAATAAATGCACGTCTAAATTTCATTTCAAAAGAGGCAAACGACTAAATTTCATAGCTAATCAACAGAAGAAGATTACTGAAAGATCAAATTATTATATTGACAATAAATCACCAAATGGCGCAAACCTATTTAATAAATCGATGAGTACTAATTAAATTACTAATGAAAGTTAAGCAAAAGCACGAGTTCCAAAACTGTTTCCATCTCCTCTCTAAAAAATTGGACAACTTTCACAAATGACAAGAAAAAGTGATTCTCAAATCAAAACTGATAGAATTTAGAAATAATTGAACTAATCGACAAATTTTAAAATTAGGCAACGAGTATTATCGAGTCGCTAAACCTTTCTATAAGTGCTAAGAAAAGTAAAAAAGAGAGGGGAAAGTTTGCACTTGAAATTTTCAAAACAGTTCTCCGAGCACAATAAAAACCTACAGAAGGTTATTGTTTGATAATGTTACTTTTAAATATTTTAAAGCAAATGATTTTGTTGATCTGGATGCAATAATTAATTAATATACCATGAATAGCGAGTTCTTTGGCTACAATGAGAAGGTGTGGAGCGACTAAGAGTGGCTCGAAGTATACTTGAAGCAAAATTTAGACTGCCAAGGTTATGAAACATTCGCCCTACACGAGACTCAGATATTTGCGCATGATCTCTGAAGCTGAACAGTTATTTTACTGTAATGTAGCCAATCCGCTAGGTTCAGTCGCATTGGATACGCTTCGGGAATCCTATTCTTCCTCGTCTTCATGAAATTTCCAGTGATTCGCATCCAACCAGGTTTCAGGAGATTAGGCCTTTCCCTAGGCCTATCTTATCCCATCTATTGGTACGTTAAGAGTATCGGCGACGAAATGAAAATCAAGCGCAGTATAGCAGTCTGTATTCAGTAAAATTTGCTTACCGCAAGCAGCTTGTCGAGCAGCAATGCCATCACAGGATTACCATCTGATTCATCAATAACACACAATCAACATAAACATGCTTTATGGTATAGTTAAATCATTTTGGGCTGCATTGAATGTGCAACATGGCGTTTGGGTAAAAGCCAAGTTCTTAAAGATTTTCGGATTATGTTGCTTCGTAAGATCGGCGCGGAAAATTACTCATGACTTTGAACGAATTCTTGGTGACTTTTTTCATCCAATTATAAACATCACTGATTAGACTTTCTTTCTCAAGATGAAGAATAAAAACTTCTCCCTGTTCATTCCTTATCTTTAACGTACAAGTGTCCTCTTCAGAAATCTCCTTTTTTTCGATTCTGAGATGAGCTGGTGTTTTGAAAACGGTGATTCCTTAGCTTTTCTAATAAATTTAAGTTTATTCCTCCTCTGGTTATTATTGTATTTCATTTTTAGCTTAGCCATTCAATCTCTTTTATATTTCGCCACGAATACTAGTCACCTTTCCATTTTTAATCACATTTTTTGGTAATTTTTGGAGAAATTACTACTTCGAAGGTGGTTTGAAATCATTATTTTAGTTTGATTGGAAAGTGCATATATTTTCACTCGAACTTTAGTCGTCATATCTTTCAACGAGTTTGTCAACAACTTTTAAAAACACTCCGTTCGGATATTTAGCTTTCAGTACGTATGGGAAGTATCCGTCAATAAGATCTCCCAGTATTTGCAGAGACTCTTTTGATTTATAGGGAAAAAATTTATATCCTTTTATAGCGATTCCGTTTGCAAAGAATCCTATGGGCAATGGCTAAGCTTTTCTAAACTTGTGAACTCCATTTTCAGAGTATATTTCCGTCCCTTTCCCTTAGGAATGCAACCCTGCATTCAAATCATTAATCCTGAGACCAATCGTATTTATATCTATTTCACTTGGCAAACGATATTGATAGTTGCCTTTGGCTATTGCCTGCTTCATTTTTTCTGCCTCAAGTTTTCCTTCGAGTTTGTCTCCCACCCATTTGAGGCCATATTTTTTTAGATAAGCTTACATCTACTCAACTTTTTTCTTTAGAGTAGTATTTTCAGCTTACAAAGATTTCATCTTTTCATACTCTTTATTGGCATCTTCTCGAAAACCCTTTAGAAATGTATTCTCAGATTTTAGTTTTTACACCACTTGTGTTTTTTATCGAATTTATTCTCTTTGGTTCTTGCAAGTCATTTCTACTGCCTTTAATCGTGATGCCATTGATGTTAACAAATCGCCCTACGATTGTGGAAGGTTGTTTTTCTGTTTCGGAGGAAGTTTCATATGACTTTCATCTTTAGAAAAACCTTTCTTTTATGATTTTATCGAGGCTGGAGGAGGTATTTCTGCTGCAAATTCTTTGAGTATACGTTTGGACATTTCTTAATCGAGCATATCCGGAATAAGAGGTTCCGCAATGTTTTTACCAGCATTAACGAGAGACCTGTTCTTCTCCTTAGATCGTTATTTTTATCTCGAGTTTGACTGACGAGAACCGGGCCTCTTGTCGATGTTGTCATTATTAAGTTTGAAGTCTCCCTTTAAATAGAAATTATTCATGTTTTTAAAATAAATTCACTGCAAAGAAAATAAACGAATTGATTGTAATAAATTCACATAATCTAATATTTTCCTTTAGTTATATGAATAATATTCTAAAATATAAAGAATCATTGACCTTTTTCGAATTGCCATTGTAATTGCAATCATCTAAAGGAGTTTATAATTAAAATTACATATACAATTATCAATTATCAATTCATGGTTCAACAAGGCATCATTAAATTTAATTGATAATTAAGATGAGCAAGGTTTATCACAATACGTGTTTCCTCATCATTGCTTCCAAATTGTATTGCTAATCTTCTAGACGTTGGAAGATTGGGAATGAGCAAAAATGCTTAAATACACATTATCTATACGAATATCTGAGAACAAATTGGATTAGTATTATTTTCATATTTTAAAGATCATTTGCTTTTCAGACTTTGAATTCGATTTGTAGCAACTATTCGCTCGCCTGCCAAAGTTTTTATGCATTTTACTCGCTATTCGTTAAGGGTGATGACTAAATTTAATTGCAATCACTGAAATAAGCACCTTTAGTCAATTTAACCTCATCTTCTAAGATAGTATAAAGAGTTGTTTGCGCCCCTGCGGATTTTTAAGGAAGAAATAAGCAACCGGAAATAGAGCCACTTTGAGAGCAGAAATATGAAGGAAAATATCATGCTGTGTTCTGTCCTCACAATTCCAGGATGTAGGCAATATACATACGCCTCAAAACCTTCTTGATTAATCTTCCTTTGCAGTTTTTCTGTGAAGAGAATGTTGGCTGCTTTCGATCGAGTATAGGCTAACGCTGCTGTGTAATCTCTTATGGAACCTAAATCATCTAAATTAATGGTGTTACCGTTTAAATCGTTAAAAACCCTCTGTGAGCTTTATCACTGACATTGATTCTCCTTGGCTTTTGGGATTTTTTTTCCCCAAAGTTGATAAGTCATGTAGAAATGCCCCAGTGGTTCACCCCTATTTACATCTTAAGTCCATCTGCAGTCAGCTCTGTGCGGAATAATTATCAATTTTGCATTGCCAATCAGGATATCGATTTTTTCGCACTTTTCTTTAAGTCTGTCTCTGAACAATCTAACCTCGCCTTTGCTGGTCAAATCAAGTCGAAAATAAATAATTTTGGCTTTTTTATTCCTGGCTTTTATATGATTGAGTACTCGAGAAACGACAACTTAAATGAAATATTATTCTTATATTTTAGAATATTACTCATATAATTCAAGGAAAATATTAGATTATGTCTAATAAATTCCTAGAAAACCCAAAATTTTTAAATTCATAATTTAAAGAGACTATAAATGCATCCATATTGACATTCAATCATTTTTTCTTTTTAGTTTTGCTGGACTTCATTTGGTCTTTTTCGGTTTCTTCTTTTTTGCTTGGATTTTACATGGGCGGTAATTACTGATACTCCTTCTAGTATTTTTCGAACTCTGCCATTTATTTTTTCTTGTCCATTGCTTCAGTCACTGACTTCAATTCGTCAACAAATTTCTCCTTGTAGCTTTTCGTGCAGGTATATAGATTGACTATTTGTTTTTTAAGGTCTTTGAATTATTCGGCATACTTTTGGATTTGAAAATCAGATAAATTGAATTTTTGCTCGTCCTGCTCAATCTTTTGCATCAGCATCTTCAGATCCGCTGCCAGCAGCTTCAATAAATTTTATTTGTATTTTTAGTATTACCCCAAATAAAATTCGAAGGAGTCCTTATGCTACCCTTTCATTTCATGGAAGTAAGTAAATGCGTAGATCCATTTTAATTTTTAGCAGCATTCAATCGCAAACCGAAAAGCTGATTCCATAAACTAAGAATCAGTGAGTTCTATCCGCAAGACCTTAAATAGATATTTTCTCTTGGCAAAAACATCAATTTCCTTATAGTTGTTAGCCACTGCTTGGTTGAAGATATATCTCTCAGTGCAATGGTTCATTTTCTCCATTATTTACTTTTAACGATTCACGATTTCATCCGGCCTCTTTTTATAGATATGACATTTAAAATGATCTTTGTGGTCAGGCTACCACGGTCTAGAACACATATAGCAGAAGTTCTTGCCGCAAGTGCAAGCCATGAAGTTGCAGCCCATTGAACGTTCGACTGCCTTTTTACAAGATGGACATATTTTAGCATTATTTGAAATCCATTTTGCGTCAGCTTCCTATTTTAACACTTGCTCTGCCCACTTCGCTTTTTCATCACACTTGCAAGGATAATGATCATCGCTCTGGCACCTGAAACAAAAAATCTTACCACAAACGCAAGTTACAGTTTCGAGGGTGAGGACATTCAATTTAATGCAATTTCCGCAATCAACTCCAGTACAAAATTGATAATTACGATTTGTAGTAATGAACAGCTCACATAGCTTTTTTTCATATTTTTTCAACCAGCTTTCACCTTCTTGGCCAACACTTAAAAGTATCCCATTCACAGCCTACAAAAGTAAAGGTTGTTGACAGTCCTCTTTCATGCACCTTGGAAATGGCGATCCTGATTGAATGCAGGTTTTAATATGATAAAGCCAGCAATCTACGCAGAAGTTGTGGTCGCAGATATTGTAGTAGATGCGAACATTTTCAGCATAGCAAATTTCGCAGGCTCCTATCATGCCCCTATCAAAGAAGTTAGGATCTTGAAGATTTGGTCTGAAACCGATTCTTTTGAGATAAAACTAATTCTTATTGTAGTATTCCTCTTTGAGGTAATCTTTATCCCACTTGAATTCCTTGAGAAGGAGAAGGCACCATCCCAAATCTAGGTAGATAATGCCTTATATTTCTCTTAGAATGAGTTCTAATTCATCATAAAGTCGAGCTAGAGGCACAATCTCATAAGGCTGTTCCTCGATAGGTTCTTCCTGACTGTAGCCTCTTTCGTATTCGCTTGGAACTTAATATTCCTCACCTTGGCCCTATTCTTCTTCATAGTTATTTGATTGATCGTAACAATCTTAGCTAATCTCTTCGTCCATATTGCTCATATTGGATGTAAATAAATAGTGTTAGCATAAATACTCAAAAAGAGGCTTATTGTTATATAGAGTTTTAATTTATAAATTTAGCATCTCACCTTATTTATACCATCTTTAGTTTAGATCAATACAATATAATTGAAAGCTACAAAAATTAACAGACCAAAATGGATCAATAAAACATATTGATAAAAGTTGTTGTATGTTCTTTTATCTCTTTCATAACCATTTATTGAGCAAAAACATTTAATCATTGTATACACAAACTTTGCTGACTATTTAAGGATTGCGTTTGATGAATAACAACCATAACGAACTCGCTCATACTTTTATAATTTAATTTTTAATTTATATTTTTGCTTATTACTCTATCCTATTCAAGATTAAGTGAATTTATGCGAAAAACATTCATATGGCTTTGTTTACATTTAGTGTATCTTTAGTCATTAATTTCCTATAAATTCAATATATGTATTAATTATCGAGTCGATAGCTATGAATATTCTTTCGCATAAATTTATTATTCCTTTTTTATAAACAATATTTAGAGATTTACTTTCCAGTTTTTTATTTTTGATGTAATGACTTAAGCAACCAAGAATTAATTAATACTTCCATGGGAATCTATTTAACATTAACCGTGCTGCTCCTACTATATGAGTCTTGCTACACGTGTTACTATCCTTGCGCAACTTGTTATTATTACTATTGGGGGTCGTATGAAATGTGTAATTCATGCTATTCTGGATATGCCCTTTCAGGAAATTTTTGCTTTCCTTGCTATGATCAAAATTGCTTGAACTGTGGAAGCACGATTTATAATTGCCAATAATGCAATTTTGGATACTCATTAACTGCATATGGATCATGTGTATATGATTATTCTCCGTCGAGCAGCACAAATAACTCTCCGTCGAGCAGCACAAATAACTCTACTGGTTACAGCCCCGACAGTGGTACCGTTGCTGCTATTGTATGCCCTATAGTTATCCCAATTGCCATCATCTGTTTCTGCTGCTGTTGTTGCAAATATTGTCGAAGATAAAGAGAGCCCCCAAGTATATAAAGAAGAGATTCTGCGACTCATATATATGGAGATTATTCACTAAATAATGCCAAATGGTAGAGTTACGTTGAAAAATTCTGTCATTAGTAGATTTGCACTATTTGTTTAAGCAAGTAATTGAATGTGAAGACTCATTGCGGGCATGGATTTCATGGAAAATGCTTGGAAGCGTGGGTTATTAAAAATCCGAGTTGTCCTACATGTCGGGCAAGCATCAATGGCTTTCTAATTTTTTGCAATGTCTGCTATAAAAGATGCAAAAGGATAAATTTGGTAGCAAAAGCATAAATGAAACTGTAAGCAAACATCTGCGATTTTTGTGGTGGAGGGCTCATATGATGATAAAATATTTTATTTTGATAAATTTATGCAGTCCATTGAGGAAATAGTTGATTCTAAATTGTGTGAGAACACTGTCGAAGCAATTCATAGATTCCTCTATTATTTGACATTTTTGGCCTTTTAGACATTATTCATCAAACAATAGTCTTATTTATCTTCCTAAAATCAAAACTTAAAAAAATGTCAATCGCATTTTATTATTTTCTCTCAATGGTTGCATTCTACTAATGATGATAGCGTTCAATATTATAAATTATATTATTACTAAATTACCCAAAGCCAAATCATATGAGCTACCAAAATTCGCCAAAACAGTCCTCCAGCAGTCAAGGCAGCGCTTCTGAATAATTTATTAAGATCGTCGAGCAACTCGTAAGCTTTAACTCAATTACAGATTGACAGTGATGATGATGAGATTCTCCTGAAAAAGATGGTGGAGCTGCAGCCAGCTTTTCCAATCCTTAAAAAAATGAATGAGCCACTCTCAAACCAATAGAAAGTCACCCTATTTTTGCGAGATCAAAATTTCAGAAACAGGCTCACGGATAAACTTCGCGAAAAAGTAAGTGCAAAAACATTTAGAATATTCTCCTATACGAGCCAGTTGTAAAGCTACAGCTTTACACAATCCGTCATGGCAG
>Ga0302188_10000765_pt1 | contig 26507 bp, 18 predicted proteins | sample II_Bog_E2_1_FD_198783 | JGI IMG/M metagenome (GOLD analysis project Ga0302188, IMG submission 198783) | Peat permafrost microbial communities from Stordalen Mire near Abisko, Sweden - II_Bog_E2_1 | ecosystem: Environmental > Terrestrial > Soil > Wetlands > Peat | place: Sweden: Abisko...
GATTATTAAAATTGGTAATAATAGGATAACTCTTCTCATGCAGAACAGAACAAATCCTTCGATTTTGCCTTTATTGTATTAAATACTACGAAAGCAACTCCCGTTTATGAAATCTTTACTTTCGATGTGACAAGTACATCTTACAATCAAACAATGGAAAACAAAGCCAAAAATGCTAAGAAGTTAGTCAAAGAGATGTCAGCTTCCTATAACAGTATTGATAAACCCTGCAAAATCTGGCACACAATTATCTGCGGTGAAGATAGAAAGCCACATTTTATCGAGGATTAACATAAAATTAAAACTTGGCAAGTTGCTACTTGTTCTTTTGAATCAATAAAGTTATCTACTGCTGACATTGAATCTCAAAAAATCCTCTCAAATTACCTTCAACAATTTTCGATTTATTCATTTGTAAAAAATTCAACTGATCAAAGACTGAAGAAAGCTAAGTTAAAAAGATGATAATTTTATAAGCTAAATTATTGCCGTTAGATTTCCATAGTAATGATATTAACTATAAATAAGGATATCTCGAATTCACCTTCCCTATCAGTAGTCTGCATAATATTTTTCTTTGGCGATTTATCAAAAATAATCAAAAGGATGACTTGGGAAAATTTATCTTGTAAGACATATTTTTCAATTATATTACTTTGAATTTGAATTATTTGTTAGTATGAGATCAGATCATTAATCATTCACCCTTATTTGAAGTTATTATTCCATAAGTCCATCGATGGGCTTAAGTTTCTTATTTACTCCATCTAATAAATCAATTAAGCATAATGCAGTCAGTCATTAACATATGTTCTTCTATATGTGAGGCCAACTGATGCAAGTCCATACCTATCTACAGTTTGTTTATTCAAATAACTCAGCTGATTTATTGGAGTCATCAGCCGTATTTTATTAGGCTTTATGCGATATATAAACATCAACAAATTTTCAAATGTATCTTAATTAAAATTATGATTGGAAGGACACGGATTAGCAAATTGCTCGAGAGAACTTTTCCTCGACTTTGCTCTCCTTTTTCCTCCGAGAAGGCAAAATCCATTCTCTCATAAAACGCGCAAAGGGCTGCATGGGCATCAACCATTGTTAAAAAGATTTGTAAAGCAAAGGGATCAGATATTATAACTGATTCATCTTTAAGAGAGCAGCTCCTCAGTCTCTAGCACCCAGATGGTATCAGTAATTTAGAAAGAAGCTAAAAAGTCACCGACCCTAACCATTTAATTTTTGATGATGGCCCTCGTAGTGATATCTTGAACATCTTTACAGATGGACTAATCCTTCCTGAGGCAGTATTCAATCAATAAAGAATTCAAAGGGCAAAATAGTTTTCTTCTGGCGATGGATAAAAGATGAGAAAGTTTGTTTTTTGTCCAAATGTTTTGGTCACTAAGGAAATGTTTTATATTTTGAGATAGTATGCATAGAATTTGCTAATTTACGGGGGGTTCGGAATCAGTAAGACTATCTCACTGATTTTGTTCCACTATCTTTCTTCAATAATCAACAGATTTGTCTATCAATCTTTTTCTGATAAGACTCAAAAGTAGGAACTAAAACTTCTCACAGGCAATAAGTTAATCATTGACGTTCCCAAAATATTTTACTGGAGTCTGAATCTCACAGATGAGTAATCTGATCTTAAATCCTTAATTATTGCTCAGGCAACAGAATTGTCAAAGAACTAAATAGAGTAGTTATTGGAGATGAAGAATTTTTCAGAATTTGTCAGTTCCCTGAGGAGAAAATATAGGGATAAAGACATCACAATCCGAATTGTCATCGATCAAATTAACATGCTTGCCTCCTTATTTAGGAAATGCAACAATTTTTATACAACAGCGGAAAAAGATTCTTTGGAGATGCAGTAAATGGATAAGCTTTTAAAATCAGGAAAGCTGCTCAGGACTCGCATGAAGGCATTTTAATACTTAGGTCGGACTACTTTTTATAACAGTTCCATGAACATTTAACAAGATTTACTAAAAAATTAAAATGTTTTATATTTAAAAGGAGCACTGGATATATCAAAAAGTCATGAACCAATCAACACATTTAATATCCCATACTTTTAAAATATGGAGCATAAGTGGGGATGCAACGACTTCAGCCATTACTTTTGGTTTTAGATCGAAAAGAGGCTCAAAGCAAGGAAGCTGATAACTTAAGACCAATTGTGCTAAATAAAAAGCTTATTTTATACACATGTTGAAAATACCAAATGGCCAAAGTACCTACGGTTTGTGAACATCCGGAGAATGTTCAAAAATCAGCAACTTCAAATCAAACAAATATTTAATAACTTTGAAAAAAACACAAATCTTTCGGAATCGATGGCTTTATTACCTGAACTATTGGAATAGAGCAGTATCTCAGACTTTAAAGAAAATTTAACAAAGTTTTTTAACAAAAACTAAAGCTAACAGGACAAAATTAAAAAAATTAAGTTGTTTAGTATCTTTTACAACTGGGCCGACAATCGTGAAGATAAGGATAGTATCTTTGAAGTATAAGTTAGCGCCCTGTCGAACGTGTTGAAGCCCTCATAGATAATCAAACATTTAGGCTCGGAATTGGCAAACAAATAAATGGTTTCTCTGTAATTAAAACCCCAAAGCATAAAAGTTGTCTTTTCCTGGACTCCCAATGAATTCATGGAAATTTCTAGAGATATTCTTTTCCCAATTGCTCTAAAGTATCCGCCTTTTAACGATAAAATGGCTGAAATTATGTTATAAAAAGTGTCTGCTTTAGGAAGCTTACTTGTAGGCGCGCTGAATGGTGTCCTCTAAATTCCACAAACTGTATCAATTTTTTACTATAAAAATCCTTTGAAGGATTACCCTAATTAAATGATGATGTTTTCTACAACAGCCAGCACGAGTTTTCTTCAATTCAACAAGAAAGATAAAAATATTCCTGATCACCTTCGTAAAATGCTGGACGAGGCCTATAACAATCCCAACTAATTTATTTTTGGCTATCCCATCATTTAAAAGAAAGGCAGTAAAAATAAAGAACTTACCGAGGTTGCTGGGACAAACAGTCAATGCATCGATAACGCATTCATAAAGTACAATTAGAAAGATAAAATATTTTAAATTTTTACTTTTGATGTTACTATTGCAGTAAATCTTGGCGATAAACCAGAAAACGCTGAGAAATTTTTGGACTAGGTAATTTTGTTTACAAAAAACTACAGCTGCAAAAGCACTGATTCTGAGGCAATTCAGTAAATTGTAAAAAACCAAAATTATCGAATTATTCACACCATTCTCTGTTCACAAAAGATTTAGCCAGTTTACAAAGTTTAAAAAGTAAACGGGAAGATAATATGGGAGATAAAAACTGCCTATTTCGATACATTGGTACTTGCACATCCAGACAGTAATAATTTGGAATTTCAGCTGGCTCTTCAATGCTATAAGGAGCAAAAATAACTGCTTTAAATCAAAAACAGAAGCTGAATGATGGAGTTATTCCTTGATCAATCATTATCTAAATCATTAATTGTATTAAATATAAAAGCAAACTAATGCTAACTGCATCAATCAGAGCAGGCATAATCGAATTCATCATTGAGGAAATAGTTTATTCTTGTATCACCAACTTTCCCAGTCAATATTTTATTATTAGCATATGGAACATATCCACCCCAATCGCAACTGGAAATACGTGCACCACGCCAGCAAACAATCCAATGACTCAATGAACGCTAGTTTTTAGAGCAGTCACTCCAACTCCAGCACTAAGTTCAACAAGTTTCGCTTTAATCGTGGTGACGACAGTGTGGCTTCCAAGCCAGAACAAATATTTACCTTCACCAGCAAGACCAAGAATAAACCCAATGATTGCAGCTTGCTCAGCAAACGCAGCAACAAAGAGTCAGATACCAGTAAGAAAAGCGACAACGAAATAGCATTGCAGGGAGTCAGTCGACCATCAGCCGGCAAAAGCATACCGGGAATACCTCCATCCAAGTAAAAAGGCAAGTCAAACGAGGTGAAAGCCCTTCTAAAGTAAGTAAAGCTCATCACCCATAACTTCAAGAAAGCCATCGAGTATTTCACTCGAAAATTGAAGGAGTTGCAGATTGAATGGGACAGCTCCTTCAAGCAGTTGCTTTCTCAGCAAATCGGGCAGGAAAGGGAAACCATGAAAGCAGTTAAACATTAGATAGATATGCAACAAAAGAAACTTTCGCAGTTCGCAAAAATTGAACTTGACAAAGACATTCTCAAGAACGAAAGTTCTGAAAAGAAACAGGAGAGACATAGGCCTTAGCCGTAAATTGACATTCCGCCCTTCAAATTGGCAATTTCCAAGATCTAGGGAGCGCCTTAATCAGCATAAATATAAAATCATGCAAACCGCAATGCCACTTTAATGTCTCTCTTGTGCCAAGACTTCAATCCCACCCCACCATCAGGAGATCGGGGAGGAAGATAAATGCGTAGCCTAAGGCAAACAATAAAACGTATGCGTGAGGTTTTGGATGAGCAATGATGATCTATAATCGATAATATCCAAATATATATAAGCAAGCATAAGAGAGATTAATATCAAGGAAAGTCCAGCTCTAGAGATTTGCATGCTACTACAAGCTGGGCATACATATAGCTGGAGTCGTCGTAACGGACACACATGTCATCCTCGCCCAACACCACCTCCAGATACATCAGCTGTCCATATATTTCAGGCAAGAAGCTTTTCAATTTGCATAGCATGAACTTGAGAACCTATAGCTGACACTAGGCTGCCAACTATAAATGCTATGATTTCTTCGGCATTTCTGGATGGTGTTTATAGTAATCATCAATATCAGCATTTATTAATCTCCGAACTTGTTTTAGCGTAGATAAAGATTCCTCTGAGGTAGAGCATTATGAGAACTCAATGAGAGCATTCATTGACTGCAAATAGCAACCCTCAATGGCAAAATCATTGGGAATCTAAAAATCGGATACTTCAATAAAATTTGGTAATCTCACCTGAAGATGCTGAATTAGTTGACCCTTGCGGCCTGCTACTCGCATTATCTTGCGGATTGATTGATTAATCTTCTCATGTCTCTCAATATATTGCTTAATAAACCCCGCCATTCGAGCCACAAACACTTCCTTTTCCTCGATATTTTAGCTCCGAAAAATCTGCAGATAGGGCTGCGAACTCTTAATAATAAACTATTGCAGACAGTTGAGATCACAAAGCAGCATGCGTTGCACTTCCTCAATATCCACTTCTCTGCCCACAACATAATTTCTGTACTTGTTTTCTATAATAAACAAGAACTGTTCTATTATCTTACGGTAGGGATGGTGCTTTGCTTAAAATTATTTAAAGAGAGTTTTCTAGTCGGTTATTAGAGATAGAGCCTGATCCAGGAGACTGAGACTGTGAGAAGAATCAGTCAACTCAGCAATGCTGTCACTCAATCTATCGTTTAGGGTTTGTTTAAACTTAAGAATAGCTTGCATGGAGGCACTGCTTTTCATGGGAAAAGACTGCTTTTTGTTTTTGGAACTCAAATTTGTCATTTCACTTATTGTTTTGATGGAAATAGGTTTATCTTCTTGTTGAGATTTTCTAGGCTTTATTTAAAACTTCGGGCGGAAGGGTTGCAAATTAAGGACTGACTCCACAAACATTTGTTCCGGTATATGTTCTACTATCGTTTGCAGATCATCAACGAGGTTTCCATCGAAGTCTTGCCTGTTTTTAAGTCTAGCGAGACATCTTAACATGAGTTTTCTCCATTTCTAAGTAGAATAATCAGTACTTCAGGAGAGATATGTTTGGGAACTTGATTTTTGGAGATGGACTATTTGAGAATGGTCATTTGGTGATGGAAGTCCATGACTGAGTTATTAAAGATCAATAAACTATCATCATTATGATGACTTTATCGACATCATATATACTAGTAGTAGTATAATTTAGGAGAAGAAATCATTTTATCGTCGGATATGACTCACCATGTCGAATTGTTCATATGAAACACTATTCCTCATAAATTAAATATATCACATTAATAATACATTCACAATATTTCCTAAGAAGATAACATACAATTTTAGCATTCATGAATAAAACCAAAAAGAGGATACCCAAATCAAGAGATAATTTCGTTATAACTTTTATAAATCTCATAATCAAATTATTTTCACATTTTGCTTGAATCTATAAATAAGAATATGGGCTAGCAAAAATTGTATCCTTGAACTCATTCACTGCTGTTATCGACCTTTCGCATCTCATCCCTTTCAGCCTCCTCTTTCATCTCCTTATTTCTTTTATAAATAAGAACGAAAGTGCAGATAATGAACAGCACTCCATACATGGCGGCAACAATGAATGCGCAATTGATCTTTTCCTAGTCAACATTGAAGGACAAATATAGCGGACGCTGCATAATAGACCCTAAAAATATCTGTTTCGTAAAATCTTTACAAAAAGGATCAGTCCAAAGAGAGAAATTAGCCACACCACTCGTAGGCAGTTCGACATTTTAGTAGGTTATTATAATGAGGAAGAGCATGAAAATAAAATAAATTAAAATCATCATTGCAGAATTTTGAGTAATTTTGAAGAGAATTGAACGGCGTCTTGACTGTAGTGAGCCTCTAAGCCCAAGAGACAGGCGCGGCTCTTCCAATCCAGTTACTGGTGACCAAAACGACAGCGTGAACCATAAGAGCAGCATCCGTTGACCCAGAATCCATTGCAACGTTTCTTGCAGCCCACTTATTCTCGAGTGACCAATTCCTCGCTTCCATGCGCAAAGTGGCACTTACCTCCATAGTTGCAGCGACCTCTCAGGACATATGCCCTGCAAAGCTGAGTTTTATATTTTCCATTTTGACTATTGACGGAGCAATCACTGCTGTCACATGATGACTTTCTTGATGACTCCTAGCCATTAGAATAAAAATTGGTTGATTTTGTGTATTGGGGGAGAAGATTGTTCATGGAAGTTCTTTAATTTTAAATATTATCGACTTGGAAAGTAAGATAAATAAAAATAGAAGCAACTTAGCAGATGATCGCTAGATGCAATCAAAAAATAAAGTGGTCAGTCCGCCGATCCATTTTTATCGTGGGGAACTTATAGGCTTTAAGGGCAGAGGATGCGTACAGCGATTTACTGCCAGGGGCTTTAAATTATATTTCACTGTCATTGGGCAATATTGGTTCATTTAAACTCATCTCCCTCATCTTTTTCTGGCAGTTGCGTAATGCCTCCGTTCTGTTGCTGATCTCCTCCTCAAGATGTTTTTTCATTTAGAACTCGTTAGTGCGAGTTATGGAATTTGCGACGCGTGTTTATCGAATAACATAAATCTTTTAACGATGGAGGGAGTGACTGCCTTGGGGAATGAGCTCCTTGTACGGCTGGTCATCTTATGAAGCTATTAATTTTCGTAGCACATCCATAGTATTTCCATTGCAGCTCATCTACTTCTTGAGGTTGGTTATTTACAAACTTTGTGTCTTTTGGTGAAGGTTAGAGCGGGTTTAGCGACCTTGAAGTTTCTACTGCAGTTGCACATAGTAGTTGGTCTTATTAAACAGATTTGACGGAATTGTGGTGGATTATATCGGCTGAGCCACCTTGCTTTCGCTGGCGGAGTGAAATTTGCTCCCTCTAGGTTTCGGTTAAATGGTTGGAACTACAGGTATTACTGCGTCAATACTTTTTTTGGGCGAAACAACAATAGACATCATCTTTTCATTATTCTTGATTTGTCTTTGCACTTCCGTCAGATTAACAAGTTTGTTCATGTCTGTTTTCTTTCGAATTTTGGCATTAGACTTTTTAATGGGCACGATTTTAATCACCTATTCGCTCTGTAATTAGTTTTTCACTTCTCCGTTTCGTATCTTATAATTAAAAATATTCTAAGCAGGGTTTGTTTATTTAAACATCGCTTTTTTCTTTTTGGATTTACTTCTGTGTTTTATTTTCTTAGAATCAATCTCAGCCAATACTTTTTCCTTGCGTTAGATGGGAGTCAGCTCATCTTATGAAGGATTGGACTACGAGTCGATATCGTCCCTATTCTGAAAGGACCATTGGTCAAATAGATACTACTTATCCTTCACTTCCTTTTCATACTACTGCATTTATTTTTTATGAGATAAATAGACCACCAAACTAGCAGCCATCCCCTTTCCAATCGACATCAAGTCCTTCACTCTAAATCTGCATTTTTTTAAGGTCACGTCCTAATATCCAAAAAATGATGTTTATAATGTAAACACTTGGGGTTTGTTAATCTGACGGAAGAGTTTCACTCGAGCAGTACGCTCCTTATCCGCTGTAATACTGTACGCACAGTCCTTCATTGAAAAGTTAGGGCATTGCTTCCCGCAAATGTAGGGAAACAAACGAAATTGGGATAGTGGATCGCCAATGCAAGCATAGATAAAACTATTCAGCTTCTTAGAGTGGCTGTGAAAGTCTAGCACAAAGCTAATCTTTTCTAATCCTGATAAAAATTTAGTAATATAATAGATTTCAGGATGTAGCCAGCGATTAGGGTTAGTCCACTGCCTGTTGAGGTCAAATCCAGCCAAATTAGTCCTAAAATTGCCATAAATAACGCCATCTACATTGACCATGGGCACTATTATGAGTTCATAGTTTCTCAATAAGCGTTCTTCCTTTATCAAGGAGCGCACGCACTCTTCCAACACAAAGGAACCGGCAGTTTCTCCAGGATGTTGTCTGCCCATCAACACTATTTTCTTTCCTTATTTGTGATAGTCTCGATGACTAATTCTGAGGCTCGGTATTGCATTATTAGAAATACTGTAGCAAATGATTTATCTGCTAACGTCACTAAATCAGACAACAGTTACAGATGAGCGGAAGAGTGACGCTCTATCTCTTTGAGAAAGCTAACCAAACGAGTATATGTATATGGATAATTTAAAGCTAGGTATACTGTTTGTGCAGTCTGTTAAAAATTGATAGTAAATGAAAGAGTATAGTAACTCCGAGAGATGGAAGAGTTTTATATTATTTATCGATTCACATAGCTCTTTTGATAGTCGATGTTGCTGCCAATAGGATGCCATCCCACTTTATCTCCTTTGAACCAGCCCACAGGACGCACTCCTTCTTCAAACAATGTGTGTTTTTTTACCATATTTACAATATTAAATCGCACACTACCCTTTTTCTGAGAAGTAAATGAAAAATAAAACCATTGGTTGTATCCACGGGTATTTGTGTCGTTCTGCAGTAGGAGATCGTACTCTTCACATTTAGATTAAGTTGATAGGTAAGCATATAGGAGATTGCCAGATTCAAACCGCGATTCAAAGGGAGAATCGGAAGAAGGAGAGCGAGGGAAGGGGGGTAGATAATTGTTCGGGTTGTAGTCCGTTGTGTTATTTAGCGAGAAGATATATGCTAAGTAATGAACATATTACAGTTGTAATTATCAGTAGCGTCAATCTTTGAATAAACTAACTTATACAAAGCGTTGTTAAGGTATTTGTCTCGTAGAGACAAATATTTGCATTTTTTTGATCTCTATTTTTTTGATATTACTAACTCTTCTGCTTATGCCTATGGTTTATCTGGTGGTTATTCCAGAGTTCTAATTAAGTGGAGATGTACTGAAGATGTGGTGAAATTGCAAGTACCCGTGGCAGGTAGTCATCAGGTCGACTGTGATTTATTAAATCATTGGCACTGCTCTCCAGCGGAACAATTACAGTCTTCGATACTGCTGGTTCTTCATCGGCATTTTCCACCTTTATGGCAGGTTTATAAAATCCCTCCTCTTCACTACTATCACTTTCGTCCTATCTTTGCATTTAATAAAGACAGTATGAATTTATTAATTCTTTGAATGGATAATGCAGAAATAAAAATCAATCATCAATGCGACAGACACTCTCGAGGAAAGAGATACGGTCCAAGTACATGTCTTTTTACTACTGCCATTTCGATCGAAAGAGATACTCATCTTTTTAGTTACGAGATAACTTAATTTATAACTATTGGTAGGATTTCAGCACAAAGGCGACTTTCTCCTATAACTGCTGCATCTGTGTCTAACTGGCGTCTCTGGCGTCCTTGAGCTCCTGCTCTATTTTAGTTAGCTTTCCGTTTAAAAATAAAATCTCCTCCTACTTGTTCACCATCAGCCCTTATAACGCAGTGTTCTTCTTTCCTAAAATGTCTAATTTAGATTTCAGATCTGCAATTTCGTTGCTTCCCTTTTTAACAGTATCGCGAAGACTGCAGATTAGTTCCTATTTTTTGCTGGATGGACCAAACAGCAGCTTCTTTTTTAAGTCGTTCAATTAATTCCGCAAAAAAACGTTCTACTGGCGTAGCCGCTCATTCTACTATTCGAGAAGTTTAGGCTGAACTAAATCAGTTTTTAGGGCAGAATTTTGGCTCTACTGCTTAGTTATGTTAGAATCAGTAGGAGGACTCTTACTTAAAATCACATTTTTAAGAGTGGCTCTGATTGATAAATTTTAGAGGTACTTGAAGTTGGATTCCTTTGGTGGAGACGGACTGGCATTTCCTGAGGCTGGAGAATTGGCGTGTAGTCTAATAAGATTTTCCGTTCGATCATTTGGCAGAGTGGTCTGTTTCTGTTTCATCCTGAGTCTTTATGATGACTTGCAACTGTTCGACATGCTCGCTTCTGCTGAAGTCTCGTAGTTAGGAGAATGCAATTTGGCACTAACTTTGTCAGACTTGTTGACCCCTCTCTAAAATGGATGGTGTATTTTTTGTTAACTTTCCTCAGGTGAATTCATTGCATTTCTGTTAATATTCTGCTTTGCCGCGACGTTAGTGAAATCCATCTGTCGCTTATTAAAAGAAAGAGAAGCATTAAAATTATTTGACATGGTTGAAGATTCTATTTCCAATAATTATGAGTTATGACCACGAAAACCATTTTTGATATATACGATCAAACTAAGTAAGCAATAAACGAACGGAAGAAATTCCTATTTGGAGAAAGGATATTTGTCAGAGAGATAATCAAATAATGACTTAATTCATTCATTATTGGGAAATAGGCTGATAAAATAAGGAATAAATTTGGGAGGGTTTGAGGCAGTAGAAAAGAAGAATTCATTAATTATTTTATATTCATGAGTTTTTATTGTTCATATCGATGATTACAATGATTGGAAGATCAATAATAATCAAATTTGCTATATTTCACCTGTTTTAATACCCATGATAATTTTAATAATTTATACCACTAGGTGCATACCCTAATAATAATACAAATCGAAAATGAACCATCCAACTTATCAAAGGAATACATCTAACGACAAATAGTAAGAGGACATATTCCCTCTAAACTCAAAAGAAAATCTGGAAAAGAAAAAATCTATCCTACTAATTTAACTGTAAAACTAACTTTCCTCTCTAGATTAAGTTTAATAGGGAAGACACAAGGACAATGGCGATCCCTATCTTAATGATGCTGCACTTGCCCGACTTCAATCTATTAACAAACAGGCAACCAAACTATAACTTAAATAAATCTAAAAATTATGCAAGTTGGCCATTGGTAAACGGATCCTGAATATTGAGCTCAAGAAAAAGAAAGACTAACACAACTCAGTACACTTTGATTAATACAGAAACTTCTAAAGAAGTAAAAAATTGATATGTTTTTCAGATAGAACAGAATTAAACGATACAACTACGATGAATTGATCGAATAGAAATTAAAAAACTTCACTCTAATAGCCAAAGCCTACGACAATGGAAGAGGTTTTGTGGAGTCAGACCGCAGATATTCTGAAAAATATGAAAGAGCCCTGCTGGAGTGCGACTACATGAATACCATCAAGGTGGTTAATCAAATATTCTATAAGAACTATAGTGGAATTGCAAAGCAATAACAAAATATCACTGAAATAGTGATGAAATTTATATGGATACCGATTTTGATGCTTATTGTCATGGCCTTCACTTTGCCATTTATGTCTTTTATGTTCGAAGAGGCTCTTTTCATGATTTTGCTTGCAATCATCTTGCTAATTTTAGCCACTGTGGCAATAAAGACTTTTCGGAACAGACCTACCTGCAATAATCAAATTGAGCAGACTATCGAAGATGTTAAAATATACTTTTAACAGATCAATGAAGCTTTTGAAAAAAATGGAATAAATATTGTATGGCGATGCCACAAAGATTTCATGTACCTCTAGGCCATATTTCACGGTGGTTTTCCTCGTGAAAGAAATAACTGTTTTTAGAGATGATGATATATTCATTGCATAATTCATCAACTATGAACCTCTTCAATTTACATAATTAGTATTTTGTAAATAAATTATAATAAATTTTGATATAATCTTATTTAATTGTCTGTCAGTAGATTAATACTCCATGCAACACTAACATAGTTTAATGGGAGAGCGATAACCAAACGGAAGTCAATTAATTCTAAAAAATTATAACAATAATTGGTTGAATAGAAGCGAGGAAAAGATGGGAAAGTTGAATAAAAAGCAAATTCCTCTCAAAGTGTACTCAAATAAATTTTTAAGAGAGTCGATGCTCGGAAAATGTTATCATGACCTTTAGAACAACATTGAAAATTGCTATATTAAATCAAGAAATCCTGCAAGGAGATACAAGACCAGATTAAGTAATATTAATAAAACAGCGAATAAAAACTTTAAAATTCGTTCGACTGAGTTCAATGATATTTAAGATCAATTATTTATCACTGCCAACAAACTCAATGAAGATAACAGTAAAGTATGCGTGAAGACATAAAATATGATACATCGACATAAAAGCTATAAATCAGAGATAGATTTAATAAATACAAACTAGGAAGTGGTGGTATTCAAGCCTAATTCTGATATTTTTGCGGACAAAAATGAATGCTAAAATAACCACTCATTGGTTAAACAAAATAGCTTTTACTGTGATACCAAAATGAAAAAGAGAGCATTATCCTTTTCTAGAGCTTTAGAGTTCTTCTCCAGCCTGATCACTCATGATCATTAACTTTTATAAAAATTAAAACTCTGTAATAATAAACAATTAATTCGATAAAAAGTATTGAAAAATAGCAAACTACAGCAAGTTTCTCTCAGTAATTTAACAAAGAAAATATCAATGGAGGAAAAAGCTTTAAAAAGATTATCAGTCTGTTCATCCTCGAATAAAGTAAGGAGGCACAAGCAGGCTTCTAGTAATGACCTCATAATTGCTAAAAGTGACAATTATTAACTTAATGGGTGGGAGGTTACTAACTGATATTTATAAATTAATTGAGGCAAACATTATACAATTGAAATGGATAAATATCACTTTGGCTTATTTCGCAATTTGGTAATTTTATCAACTCTCATCATTAATTATTAAAGCCGATTTTCTGTTTGTTTTTTTATTATCCATGAAAACTATTGGATTAGCTCATGCTTCCAGCATCCACTCCCTGAAGATCTTCTGCCCAATAATTTCATAGATCCTTCTACAATTTCCTTGGGTTCAACAGAATCCCAAGTATTCTGATAGCCCACCATTTTTGTTTTAACATACCAAGGCTTCACATCGAGATAAGTGACAGTTGACTGTTCTTTTGTTATTGTTGCGATGAGATTGGACATGTATGCTTTAGTTGCAGAGTAAACACTGCTATATTTTTGAGTGGAATCAGCTAAAACCGAAGAAATATTAATGAAAAACGGTTTATCACAGCATAATTTTTATATCCTAAGTTTTTAGTTGAGATGAAGTAACAAATGCAGTGTATTAATGTTGACTTGATGAAATTTAGTAATTTAACTTATTGATAAATTTTGATATCTTGAAAAATGAGAAATGCTCACACAATTAATAATTCCCTTAATAAGTACATCTTATTTATTATTTGAGGAAAGTATATTTTTTCTTATGCTGCTTACCATTGAGGTGAGTACCTCATTTTACTGATAATGTTCATTAAAATCAATCTGATGAATTGCTATTTTATCTGACATACGCTACAAATCTGCAAGTTTAGTAGGATTTCTTCCAATGGCGATTACTCGATAATTATGTGCTATTAACCAGCGAACGAATTAAAACCCAATACCATCAGTTGCTCCAGCAACCATTACAACTTCTTGCCGAAGTGGAGATTAATCTTATAAGTAGCACCTAAGAAAATAAGGAGCTATTCTGTTTGTTATTTTAAATATTTTGTACATTGTGAGGGTTAAGATGGATCCAAAGGCTATTGACAATAGCTAAGGCATTAGATTAAATAACCTAAATTAATATACTCAATTTTTCTATTGATATCTAATTAAAATTAAAATAAAGTTATTAAAATATTTATCACGTTCATCTTGAAGTTTTTTTTAAACTTGTTATATTCAATATAAAAGTCATTTAGCTTTTATATTGTTGCATTTAGTCAGAAAAATGCTTTTATTTATTTTGATAAGATGATGATGATAAAGTAAGTGAAGAACTTACCAATGATGACCCACATTTTTTTTTCTAAATCTTATTATCCTTTCTTGTGTTTACTTTGATTAATATTTTTCCTTAGGTCTTTTGGAGATAATTTATCACAGTTTGAAATTATTTATTTTTCGAAATATATTTCAAAAATATTTTAAATAATCTCCAGAAAGCTCTCAAGACTATCATCTAGATAATGTTATTCAACCAATTATATAGGATCAACACCGAAATCTAGGTCTATTTCTAAAGATTGAGATTTATATTTTGGGGCTTTTGTTTATTCCATAGAAGCAGGTTTATTTTGATTTTATTTTTATTCTTATCCTGCTGAATTTTCTGTTGATGAGCTGGTATTTTATTTCAATTATTCATTTTATTGTTTTTATAGATAATTTTCATTTTCATAATCGTAATAAACAATGTCTGATATATTTAAGCAAGGATTTGACTGCGTTTATAATTCATCAAAGCTGGAGCATCCTTTTAGTGACTAATTGTTTTTATAAATATTTAGTAATGTCTCCGAAATCTATGATTGGGAATAGCTCATATTCTATACAAAGGGTTCATTTAAAGTTTCCCGAATAGTTGACATGGATGATTAATCACTTTAGTCATTATAATCTTATTGCACCTCATGCATATATTTTATCATAGTACTTAAATTAAATGCGGATTTCAACTTTATTTCAAATTATTGGATCTGCTTTATAATTTTATTGTTGAAAAAAAGCCCAGAATTATAGTGACTTTCTAATCCCTTATGAGTATGAATGCCTACAGCCGTATATTAGCCTACATCATTTTTGGATAAAATGGGACTACCACTCATACCAATCGAAGTTTTCATGGTATGCTTGATAATATGTTTATCTATTTCATATAAATTCCCAGACAACACTTGTCTATTTGATTAAACCATATTAAGATTGGCATATTCATAATAGTCTTTGCTTGGGTATCCGACCATTTATAATTTTTTACTTTTAGAAGATTAATTTTTTTATATCGTACCTATTTTAATAAAACTTTTAGTTGATAAAGGAGTTTAAAGAACAATTAAAGTGAGTTATTCCTATAATGGCTGATAATTGAAGGTATTTTTAGGAGTCATGCATCTATAGAAAGTCTCTTAACCTTTATTTTCGGATGATTTATATGAGGTTTGATTTTGAATTCTTTCCTTATTAATATTTGGAACAAAAATAACTTCTGAAGAAAACTCCTTTTTGCGTTCGCTAAAAATATTATGTGTACAAGTAAGAATAATTCTCTATGAAACAGCAAATGCAGTACCGTAGTTTATAGTCTGAAGACTTTAACCATTGAACCAGTTCATCCTTAATAGTCCAATGACCTGAAACAGTTATGAGAGATTTGCCTTATGATTCTCATCTGTTATTCTTTATTTAAATTGGATTTGATTATTTGATTATTTATTAATAGAAACCCCTTTTTCAAAATTATGAGCCTCTCCGGAATGAGAATCCGTGTTATTCTTATAACCATTATAATTTGGCATTAATACTATTTCTGAGAAATTTAGAGTCGAATACTAACTATTATATAACAGCGTAGCCTATAATCATCGAAAACACCATAATTGGCAAATAAAATAAGCATATTATTAATAAACCTTTTAGGACAGGGAATTTGGCAACAAAACATTTCTTAAGCAAGAATTATTTATGATTTAACTGTTTACCTTTTGGAAAACCCCCTACTTTTTTCCTCTCAATTTCTTATCAGGATTGCACTTTTCCTAAAAGTGATATAAATTATGACTATAGCAGTCTAAACTAAGATGAAAACAACTAATTTTCTTGATCGTTTAACCTGAAAACAAAATTACCTGTAAAATTTTAAATATGAATTCGTTTTTATTTTTTGTTTCAAAGCTAAAACATATATCAAATTAAACTTATCATCTAAATGAAGTATAAATTGACTTAAAATTTGCAAAGTTTGATTATTTTTTATCAATATTGTTTTTATTAAACTTACCAATCCTCAAAAACAAAATAATTGTATGGGAAATAATAAATTAAAGGACGATCATTCTTTACTTGATGATGGAAATGACTGAAATACTCATTTAGTCTATAAAAATCAAAACATACTGTTAAACAGATGGAGAAGCTTTTTCTTTTCATCGCATCTAATTAGAATCATCATCAACATTCATCATAACATTTAAATTTAAATTTAAATTAATTCAAAATGCAGTTATTTAGAAAATTTAATTATAAATAATCATTCTCCGATTGATTTAGATTAATAGAAATACATCATAGAAGCTCATTTTGACTCCTAAAAATATTAATATAGATCTCGAGACCATATAATGGCATAAAAAATTAAAAGAATCAGATCTATGCTGTTTTACTACTATTAATGATAAAAATCCATTAAACATATAGCTCTTGAAGAAGGTAGGATGACACTTATTAGATATTATTATACTAATCTTTTAACAGATTTTTTTCTTAGATTCAGTATAATTTCTATTATTAACATTGATATCAAAATAAATAAGCCAAAACCATTTGATTAGAAATCAACCTCCTATATTTCATGCCAATCTTAACCAACAAATAGAAATAGGAGTTGTTTAATGACCTTAAGCAATTATTTTTCTCGACAGTTTTAATTAAAGAAGTTATTTTAATTTGCGATCAGCTGTATTTTTAATATTATCATCAAAACACAGTATCTAAAAATTGAAAAGAAGTGAATTGCAATGAATAGTTTTAAGGTTACCTTGAAGAATTTTTTATATAATTTTGGCAACTAAGAATATTAAATTGCAAGAGTTTGATCATTTTCAGGATTTTATATCGGAAGATTTAGGTTTGAACACTTTTTATTTTGAATCAGTGATATTTTTTATTAGTCTTAAAGATGATTTTAGACATATTAATTTAGGCATTTTACACCCATAAATGCTTGTCAAACTCTTGTTCATCAAGAACATCAATAACTCAGGTTGATAAAAATATTTTGAATCTTCTAATAATATCAATTATAATTATACTTTTTCCAGATAAAATTAATTCTTTTCAATTAATTATTATTCAAGACTTATTTATATTTTGATTTATACTTTTTACCATAATTTTTATGAAGAAGAGTTTGTAATAATTTTTTTAATATTTAATGTTGTCTCTTTAAAATGAAAAACACAATTAAACAAAATCAGCAAGTCAATGCAATAATTTTTTTATAGAACCTTGTTATTTATTTAAAATTTTATGATATTTTATTTTTCAATAAACTTTGATAAAATCATCTCTATTTTACTATAAAGGAATTCTCTTTGATGGAAAATGAACCTCAAGAATGGCTTTTTATTTCATTACTTAATAATATTTGAACTTCATGAAAAATATTATATTTTAAATAATTTTACAATTCCATCTTTAAGATCAAAAAGCATAAATTGCATTATAGTCATGCAAAATTGTAATTAAATAGTATGAAAATCGCCATTCTGTTCCTGCTCGCAGTTATCACTCTAGGATTCAACATTCAAACCGAAAACCCATATGACCTTCAATGCATTAGTGATGGAGCCGCCTGCGCCACAGATGTATCATGTTGTTGCAAGCACTGCCGATGGGCAATAACAGGAGCAAATTGCGTTCCTCTAAATGAACCTCAAGAATGATTGTTTATCTCATTGCTGAACAATTTGTTCCTTCTTGATTTTTTAAATATCGCAATTATTTATAAGAAAAATTTCGCTTGCTATTAATAATTCAAGTAATTGTTTGAATAATCTTTTATGATTGGAAATTGAAAATGATGAACAGTATTTGTAAATATTTTTAATCGTTATCTTAAATGATAAATTGAATTAAATCAAAAAGACAATGCTATAAGAAATATATCAGGAATCTCTCTTTCATATATTGTGTTTTATATTTGAAGTACTATCGAGCAAGAATTAATATATTATAAAAAATGGATAAAAATCCTCTGTAGCAGCACAATATAACGAGCGGAAAAGACTAAATTTGTTTTATCTAAAAATGGGACCTAGATTATGAGGGAGGCTTAGGAATTCTCCATCTTCGGACAAGGGACAGTAGAGAAAAAAGAATAGTTAATATTTCTTTTAGAGATCATGACTATCTCTAAGCTAATGCAATGTTCAAAAGATATAGGGTTTTCTTTCTGAAGCCTTGGATGAAAAATAACAAATAAATTCACAGGTATAATCACGGATCTGCCTTCAAATCTCATTAAAATAAGGACCTAGCTGCAAAAAGTTTGCTCTTTAACATGGCAATGTAATAAACTGAGGAGTTGAAAGCCAAAAACGGCAAGATGTAATTAGAGTGGAATTTAAAATATCGGCAAATTGTTTAAGAAAAGGATAAGGACTTCAAGAAATTTCAAAAATAAAGAGAGATGGCAAAAAACAATGAGAAAGAATTGCAAAATTCAGTGAGGATGTTGCAATATTAAGTGAGGAGGTTGTAAAATTAAACGAGGAGACAAAACGGTGTAAATGAACCAATTAATATTCACAATTTATTCGATGATTAACCGGGAAATGGTAATGGGAGGGAATACGAGGGTCCGTTTGTTGGATATGGGCAATGGCGAAGATGAAAATCCACTCAAAATGATTTGTCGTTTAAAATTATTGAAACTAGTTTTTTGCTTAAGATTCGTGATTATTCCTGTATGATTCATTATTTATTTAAACTTAAAACTTATTTCATTCCTGCGAAGTGAGTTCTTATTTATATGGCAAGGTTCTATATTTATGCCCTTTGTTCATAGTATATAATCGTTCTCACATTAATTATGTATAAATATAATCTTTCGATTGATTGAAATGAGAAAAGTCAGTAGTATCAAGCTTTAAGCTCACAATGTTTAACTTAGTCCATTTTTTTATAATATTTCAATATGATATCTAAACCTGATCATTGATTTGCTAAACTAATCCGACTATCGATCCACCCTATTTTTCCATGAAACTTATTAATTAATTGCAATGCTCCAATTTTAATACAATCAAAAATAATATCGCTTTTATTTTTGCTCAGACAAAATTCAATGAAGCGATTCGAGTAAAGCTGCCCCCCTGAACCAATCAATCTTAAAAAGATTTCTTATATTCAGGAGTTTCCAGAAAGGCTGGAGATGATGGATGGCGAGGATTTATCCACCCTTGGAGCCTATATTAGCTCCAACATACAATCCAAACGAAGAAAGATTATTAGCTTGTATGCTACAAGCATGAGTGGCCAAAAGGGAGCTGAAGATATATGTATTCCTGCTTTGATTAATACTCGTCAGGACTGGCAAAATTATGCAAAAAAGAATTGTAAATATACACTGTAGCCGATCTCACCGACCCTCCGCCAAACAAACAGTCCCTTGCCGCGCCCTAGCAATGATCCAGATTTCATTGTAAGTAATAGATTTCCCTCAAAATAAAAAGCCAAAGCGACAATATTTCGTCTTCGCTTGAATTCTCCTATCAAAAAGAAAATAGCCTTGAGCAGTCCCAAATAAGATACAAAATAACTGATTTTATCTGATTTTAAGCAATACTCCCAAGTAGAACCTGTGCTTCTCCCAAAAAAAAGGAAAGACAGTCTTGAAAATAAAAGTAAACCAATATAAATAAATGGTGAAATTAACCCTTGGGAATATCTAGTATTAGCCCACGAACACAGTCTTTGTGAATTATGACAAATAGTTGCTACTATGATTTGAGTCTCTCTTCATGTGATTCTTTTTATACAGTCTATAGTAACTTCAATAAAATCTTGAAAGTGATTTATATTATACTAACTTTAAACCGTTAATTCTTACTTATGGCATAATTTTTGAAAGAGTATCATCTATACGACGATCTCGCCCGCCTCAACAACGATGAGTACTATCAGCAGACTTTTGATACCCCCTAAACATTTGAATTTTTCAGCAAAATATTCACTCTTCAAGATCTAAAGGCTCATAGTCAAACAGCAAAAATATTCTTTTACAATATGAGGCATACCAATGATAAAAATGTGTATATGATGATGAAGTGGTTAATAATCATCCATCGACTTATTCATTCAGTTTGCTATGTCAAACTGCTTGAATAAATCTCTGAAAGTCTGCCAAGAATGAGCAAACCTATCCTCAACCAAAAAATCGATGGCTATATTTATTAAAAATTAATTAAACCCTATGCCCAGTACCTGAAAAAATTGTGCATGCTGGTGATCAGGAATAAATATAAGAACTATAAGCTTGGCAATAAATAAAATTGTTTCAGCAGCGAAGAGTAGGAGTGGTTCATTAAATTTAACCTCTTAACCTTTGCCACAAAGGAGTTTGCAAATCCAATTAACGAGTTTACTAATTTTTTCAAAGACTTCTATCCATTTCTAAACACTTATGGCCAGTTGATTGGCGAAGACCTCAAGGTAAAAATGCTGCTATTCAGAAATTACTAAAATAGCTAAAGAAGGAACACAAAAGATAGCGCAATCACATGATTCAATCATAAGAGTTATAATACTTTGAAACTTCTTTGAACCAAATGGCGGAAGACTGTTTATAATGTGATGACTACTAAAATGAACTCGAGTTAAATTTAGATCTCTGCGATTCTCAATTTCAGTAGTTTTTGAAATCTGGGTGCAAGTAGTCCGTCAACAAATTTAGCAATGCTCTTGATATGATCTGAATTAATGTTTATCAATTAAACTACATATTCAAACACGAAATCGCTAAAGATCCCGATAAGGTAATTTCTGCTATGTTAATACTATAAATTATGAAGAACTACTCTAACAAATATAAATCCAATACCAAGCCAAATCATAAAAAATAACGATAAACTTCTTTAAGTCGAGCGGAAACACTACCCACGGATAGTATCATCAAACTACAGCCTTTTAGCGAGGAATGCACAGTAGAACAGATATAATAACAATTACAAACATTTAGGCATACTATGCGAACTTATCGGGCTAATAATGCATCCGACTCCATTAAATTTGCATCATTAATCAGCCGTTTAAACTGCATTATCAAAATTCCGAAAAGGAGAAAATAAAACAAGTCTTACAAGCTGTGCCGGACCATGTCGGTTGACTAATCAAACTACACAAATCTCCCATCTAAAGATTCAACTCAGTCCAAAAAAAGAATATAGTAGTTGCAAGCTCTCATAAAGGCCAAACCAATCAAAGTTTCAGATTCAATATCGAATGAAGTAAGATAAAAGGCCATTAATAAAACAATATAGGTATCAGCTTCTTTTTCCGAGTCAATGAGAAAGCCAAAAAGCGAATCCCTATTGTTGGATTTTAACAAAAACAATTGTTACCTGTTTTCTCGCAGTAAACATAAAGTGATGCAGTGTGAGCTCGGGGAACAGCCCAAGAAAATAGTATAATTTCAAAATTTAACATCTGATAAATATAAAAATTTTGGTGATATATATTTCAAGAGTTATTTGAGGAAATATGCTCAAAGAAAAGATTTGCTAGGTCACGGAGGAATTTTGAGACTGACAAATATCTGAGGAAGCGGATATTTTAATGATGCAAAGAAGATAATTTATTTGTATTTTGCTTCGAAATAAATATTTAATTAATCATGCCTTCTAAACCAACCGATGACCAGTTGCGCAAAGCCATTGATGCCATATTTTAGAAATACGACACGGACAAGTCCAATACTCTGGAGGGGGATGAGATTATTCATCTAATTAATGATGCCTTTCGGAGTTTAGGCCGCCATAGATAAGTAAAAAGCGAAGAGGTAAATCATTTCCTGGAGGCGATAGACACCAACAAAGATGGGAAAATATCAAAGGCAGAACTGTTTGACATCCTGAAGCTTCTCATTTCTGGGTGATGATTTTATTGTTTGATTAATGTTTAAAAAGAATAATATCCTCCTTTCTAGACATATCATTAATTGTTAAAATATGTCTCAGTAATTAATATATTGAAGTGTTCCTCCAATTAACTACAAGTTAGTGTATAATAAATATTTGATACAAAATTGATTATGATTGGATGGTTTTTTACCAGAAAAGTATTATTGAAAGAAAAATTAAAATATTTAGTATCGTAGATGGTGGGATCTGCCTTGTGCCATATTTTTTAAATAAGATTATTCATCCGTATATATTATTTGATAATTTAATTTTTAAAATATAAAAGTTTTATTTACAATAAATCATTTGGCTGCGAATAGGAAATAATAATAATAATTCCCATATTTTAAAGTCATACTTATGGAGATGACTCCTATTGCTTTCGAACAAATTGACTATCAGTAAGGCCAATTTCGCAATATTTTAATTTTATTTATGAGTCATTATTGCTATCTAATATACATTAAGTGCAATATCATTATCCCCATCTTTATATCGTATCATTATGCTATGCTTTCAAACGTGTTTTCGATAATTCCACTTCTTCCAAGTTATCATAAATTTCCCTATTTAATTTCATTTATTTAATTAAATTATCCAAATTATGAGTATTTGAACTTGTATTTTAAGGTTCATTCTCAAAGATGCAATTATTAAAGATGTTTATGTGCTTTTATCTTCGATTCCTTTAAATAGTGAATGGCACATTCAATACAATTTGTTCTATTGAGATTTATGGTTAGATAATTTCATTCCTATTGGTATTTTAACGTAATTCCAAAGGCTGTTGACTCATCTTTCTCTTTTCAACTTCATCTCTGTGGAAGGAATATGATCTATGCGTATGCCCAATTAGTCTCAACTTATCAATATTTACGACTCCATGCGATATACATTTTTTAGGACTGAAGATTAAATTGCCTTCATCTTTATGTTTAAAGAGAGACAACGCTTTTTGTTTATATACTAAAGATTTCATCTTCCTTTTAATTTCAATGGGATCAAACTTTTGATAATTTTTCATTGCTTATGTTTGAGCTTTTCCTATTGGATGAAAAACAAAATCCATATCTTCCATTCCCTCAGTTTTAACAACAGGTACTTTCTGTTTTTTACTGTTTAGTATTTTATTGACATTTATCTGTTTGAGCTAATAATTTAAACGCTTTTTGGTTTGTTAAAAATCTTAACTTTTAGAAGAAAACCTTGGGGATTTATGAATAGGAGTCTCTTTAATTCTAGGGCTGATAAGGTTGATGTGATTGCTTGACAAATATCTACCCGAAATTATTGGCAAATTCTAATGATTAATTCGATCGTTGTATTTCATCAACCATTTTTTAAAAGGTTCCATTACTTGCTTTATTGACTGTTAGTAATTATATTTAAGAACAAGAGTTGATGATAATTAAGATATTTTTTTTTCTTAATGATTAAAAATCAATAAGGAAAAAACAAGATATCATTCGCTTTATCAGCTGCCATAAGTGTATGATTTTATGTAATTTCTTCAATTCAAAGATAGAAGATAGGTGATATGTATTCGATAATGATATATAGTTTTCATACTTTCGAGAGAGTGTTTTAGTTTATTTCGATGATTTCATGCACAGGTCATAAACTTCAAGTTAATTTCAATTTTATTTATTTTGTTAGTATTATAATTAATAACGGAAGTTTATAGAAAGGGCATGTCCAAATTTATCCATCAAATCCCCAAGGCCGAAAATGTCTACTTCTAATTTAGGTTTTAGTCTAGTCTTAGAAAATACGAGAAGCCGCCAACCAAAAAGATCAAGTGTGATCCCCTCTGCAAGCACTGTCAAATTCGCATTCACAAACGCTCAAATAGTCCTTTTTGTCATAATCATGCTCTAATATAAAAAAATAAACCAGTTAAGGGTCAGTAGAACCCCAAGGAAATACTATCTCCTAATCACCATATCATATCTTAAAGTAAAACCATCAAGTTGTCAAAGAAGCAAACCTCAAATGATGCTGCCTCAAATCAGGAGGACAATTTATAAAAAAAGATATACTAATCGTTGCTGAACAGTCACAGAAAAGTGAGTAAATATGATAATTCGATAGGGGACTGCTCCTCGATGGAGGACGACGTTTATTTGAACGATTTCTAACGCGATGGTGATATTGATGAATAAAAAAATAACGAAGATGCTGATTTCGGCAATATCGAGATAAAATTAAAGTAAAATGCCCCTCAAGAGGAATGTTAATAAAATATAAGTCTAATGATTAAGAAGGAGGCAGTTTTAGAAGAGCAGTAAAATAATAATAATCAATCGACAGATTAGCAACCTATTAAAGACTAAGTTTAACAGATTTAATACTAAAAAACACCTTCAGTCTATTATTAACAAATTGTCAAAGCTTAGACATCTAATTAGGGTGCGGAAAAATTATAATAATCTCAATATTAAGAGATTAATCCACTCGATAATCTCGAACAATTTCCCACCTAAAATATTGAGCACCAAAGTGAATCTTTTCACAAAATATAATAGCCTCCTTTAATTCTAGAAGAACCTTGCAGGTTATTTTAAAACCAAAATATCGAATAAAAAGAAAGTAATTAATTTATATCTTTGCCCATTCCAAACAGTTTCAGTGAGTTAATAACTGAAAATTGTTTGGCATTTCAAGGAGGTCGCATATGTATAAACTCCCTTGGGCAAAATTATTTAATTTCTGTCCGAGTGTTTAATCGACTTCGAAAGCAATGTGCTGATGTTGACCAGCTTATGAATATAATAATTCAGCAGCGGCCTTACCTCTAATCAATGAAAGATAAACTCAAAGAAGAATTACAAAAGTATAATCAACATTACTCGTGATTTGTTTTTTCTTCATGATTTACCACACTAATAATACTGCAAACTGTGGTATTCGATATTTATAATAATTGACAATGATCTGGAGAGAGTATATCTAATGCACTGGAATAATGATTGCTTCGACACTATTGCATACCAGTTTACTAAGAACGGTAATAGACCGAGATTCCATTGGAAAGGTTGTAGCATTAGCCTTTACCATTAGTTTAATCACTCTCATGAATTATTTTGGATCAACTGATAATAATATCAAAATATGGTATTGGATTGCATGCCTCAACTTGCTTATTGTAATTGTCGGTCTTTCTCGCCTTATTTTAAATTTAAAACCGATAAAAAGAGTTATAACTGATGCAATTACCAAATATTTGTTTTCATTAGCAAAATCAAATCTTACTAAAAAATAAAAGATTGAAAAGATAGTAATTTGCCTTATCATATCAAGTGTCTTTGCCGCTAGCCTCATAATATACATATTTATAGCCGATGTATAATAGATACTTCGAGAAGATAACTTTATTCTATGCGTTTCTTTCATTTTCCTTTCTCTTTTCACTTTATATCTTATTTAAAAAATATTTAGATCACAGATGAAGTAGGAAGCTATAAAAAGAAAATTATTCCACATCGGTCCGCTTATTATGGTTCCCATTATCAACTATCTTAATAATGGTGTGCTAATACTGATATTAAATGCAAGTTTTTATTTATTTTTTGCTTTGGAATTGATCCGATATAACACCAAGGACATCACCTGCATGAATAATTAATAAAATGCCATATGTTTTTCATAAGGCAGGCTGTTTTTCGTATTTGATCATATTGTTGGCTTATTCTCTTGGATGTCTAAATTTAATAGCAGATAGACATAATTTTGGTTTACCCATCTTTTCCTGATATCGTCATTGGTCCTCTCTTATAGTTTTAAGGGACTCACTCATAATTATTTTGGAATATCTGAGCATGTAGTTCTTTCTATGATTGCAGCCGATGGAATGGCAGCTATAATTGGGAAAAAGATTGGAAAGCACAAAATATATAGAGAAAAAACAATTGAAGGAAGTTTGGCTTTTATCGTAACATTTATTGCCTCTTATTCAATGATGGAACATGAATGTGGACTTATATAAAAGTGTGTTGTTGGGATCTGTTGCGGTATAGGAGAACTCATCGGTGGAGACGCTGACAATATGGTGACTTTGCTGGTATTCTATTCTTTAACTGTAGCATTACATTCATTTTGATGATGTTTATAATATTATATATT
>Ga0302188_10000773_pt1 | contig 26409 bp, 16 predicted proteins | sample II_Bog_E2_1_FD_198783 | JGI IMG/M metagenome (GOLD analysis project Ga0302188, IMG submission 198783) | Peat permafrost microbial communities from Stordalen Mire near Abisko, Sweden - II_Bog_E2_1 | ecosystem: Environmental > Terrestrial > Soil > Wetlands > Peat | place: Sweden: Abisko...
TTTAGCTATTTTATGATGAAGATTAATGTTTACTTTGACAAAAACAGCTGTCTGTCATATTGATAGTTAGATATAGAAAGCACGTACGAATTAACCAAATTAGACGTATCAAAACCCACTAATTTAGAGTAACAGTTTTAAAAATCAGACGTAGGGATACAATTAATTTAGGGTAACAGTTGAAAAAATCAGAAGTAGGAATAAAATTGATTTAGTGTCACTATTGAAAAAATTAGGCGTAGGAATAAAATTGACTTAGAGTAGCAATTGGCAAAATCAGAAGTAGGAATAAATGAATTTAGAGTAATTGTTAAAAAAATCAGACGTATAAATAAAATTGATTCAGGGTAAAAATTGAAAAAAATTAGGTGTATAAATAAATTGATTGAGTGTAACAGTTAAAAAAATTAGGCGTCAAAATAAAATGGATTTAGAGTAACATTTAATAAAATCAGTTGTCAAAATACAATTAATTTAGAGTAACAGTTGAAAAAATCAGTGGTAGAACTAAAATTGATTTAGGGTAACAATTGAAAAAATCAGCTGTAAGAATAAAATGGATTAAGAGTAACAGTTAAAAAAATTAGATGTCAGAATAAAATTGATTCAGGGTAATTGCTGAAAAAATCAGAAGTCGAAATAAAATTGATTTAGTGTAACAGTTGGAAAAATCAGACGTAGGATAAAATTAATTTAGTGTATCAGTTGAAAAAATTAGGCGTATGAAGATAATGGATTTAGAGTAACAGTTGAAAAAAAAAAGCTGTAAGAATAAATTGATTTAGTGTAACAATTGTAAAAATTAGATGTAAAAATAAATTGATGTAGAGTAGCAATTGTAAAAATTAGATGTAAAAATAAAATTGATTTAGGGTACCAGTTGAAAAATGAGATGTCGGAATAAAATTGATTCAGGGTAATAGTTAAAAAAATCAGGGGTTGAAATAAAATTAATTTAGTGTAATAACTGAAAAAATCAGGCGTAAGGATAAAATTGATGTAGAGTAATAGTTGAAAAAATTAGACGTATGAATATAATTGATTTAGAGTATCAGTTAATAAAATCAGAAGTAGGGATACAATATATTTAGAGTATTAGTTGAAAAAATCAGTGGTAGGAATAAAATTGATTTAGGGTAACAGTTGGAAAAATCAGAAGTCGGAATAAAGTTTATTTAGAGTAACAAGTTGAAAACATCAGTGGTAGGAATAAAATGAATTTAGAGTAATACTTGAAAAAATCAGGCGTAGGAATAAAATTGATTCAGGGTAGCGGTTTAAAAAATTAGGCGTTAAAATAAAATGGATTTAGTGTAGTAATTGAAAAAATCAGGCGTAAGAATACATTTTATTTAGGGTAACAGTTGAATAAATCAGTTGTCAAAATAAAATTTATTTAGAGTAATACTTGCAAAAATCAGAAGTAAGAATAAAATTGATTTAGAGTAACAGTTGGAAAAATAAGCTGTAGAAATACAATTAATTTAGTGTATCAGTTGACAAAATTAGGCGTAGAAATAAAATTGATTGAGTGTAACAATAAAAAAAATCAGGGGTAGGAATAAAATGATTTAGTGTAAGAAATAAATAAAATTAGTTGTATGAATAAAATTGACGCAGAGTAATAGTTTTAAAAATCAGCTGTAAGAGTAAAATTGATTTAGAGTAACGGTTAAAAAAATTAGCTGTAGGAATAAATTGATTTAGAGTAAGAGATAAAAAAAAATAGAAGTCAAAATAAAATTGATTTAGTGTCATAATTGAAAAAATTAGGTGTAGGAATACAATTAATTCAGGGTAACAGTTGATAAAATTAGTGGTATGAATAAAATTGATTTAGTGTAAGAGTTTTAAAAAATTAGGCGTCGAAATAAAATTGATTCAGGGTAGTAGTTAAAAAAATGTAGATGTAGGAATAAAATTGATTTAGAGTAAGAGTTGAAGAAATCAGTGGTGGGAATAAAATTGATTCAGGGTAACCGTTGTAAAAATCAGAAGTATGAATAGCAGTAATTTAGTGTAACTATGATTAAATTTAGGAGTAACTGGCTTAAAAGAAAGAGTATGGATTCCTCATTCTCGTATAATCCTAATTCCATCTTTGCCATTTGATATTTACATCTTTAAACAAATTAATATACATTTAGAAATACAATATTCACATAATTAATCATTTTTTAAGCATAAATCTTTTATTCTAATATTGACTCTTTATAAGAAGTATTGGTAACCAATAATGGTTCAAAATAATCATAACAAAAAATTGTCTACAATGTCACTCAGTTATCACCATCTGCGGTTTTCCGTATTTTGGAGTGTTGCAATGAACTAGATTCTGATGTTTCTGTTATTCAATAACCAAACTGATTTCTTCTAATTCACAGTAAAGAACTTTAAGCCCCTTTCTGAGGAAAAAGGAGAGACCTAAAGGCTGCTCAATGATCGTTGATAGTGTTTAGAATATTAAGATGCCATCCTCGGAATGGAAGAAGAACAGCAATAATCAAATCAAGTTAAAGGCATCGTCCTTGAACGTGCCCTTCTTTTACTCTTCCTAGAAGACGCTGTACAGATCATTCATAATATTCCCCTACTTTGTCTCGATTTTGGGAGCATTAAGGGTGAAGCCTGGACTTGCCGATAGTCTCGACAAAGGGATATTTGTGGAGAAGGGAGGGCTAAGATTAAAGCCATCCAGTCCTTCAAAATTGCTTGCAGGCGGGGATCCATAATTATAAGATAGTTGAGACATTGCCTTTTCGTTCTAAGGCTGGGACATTTGTTTGTGTTCCTCAGGTCTAAATGCCGACCGTTGTTCCTCAGGCTTAGATATTGGTTTTTAGTTTAAAGGCTTAGAGATTGGTTTCGTGATTGGTTTAATGGCTTTCCCTTTGCTGTTGCTTGGAATATTGCTTGTATTGGTGTGGATGTTGACGGGATTACTGAAACTATCAATCTTATTGATATTGTTCCGGTCTATGTCGTTCCTAATGTGGTTGAGATTGCTGGTATTGATGGAGTTATTGTTCGGCATAGTAGGGTTGCTGATACTGCCAAAATTGATCTGAGGAGAAGGAGAAGGCGAACTGTAGTTATTCATGCCCAAGCCTCCTAAGTTGTCGAAGTCCATATTAAAAATGGAGTCTTACTTTGCTGATGGAGGGATGCCTGATGGCGTGTAGCCAAAATTAAAGGAGTTTGTGGAAGGAGCAAACTCAACTTTGGGAAACTCAGACTAGTTTGGCTTACTATAAAAACTGGGATTCACTGTCTTCTTTATTTACATTTAATCTGAGAAATTTTCAATCACCTTTGGCTTTTACAATTTTTTTGGTGACTTTTTTTATATTCTTTTAATTTAAATGGGCTAATATTTTTACGATTGTTTTGCAAATGTTGGTTGAGGAACAGGAGGAAAGTTTAATTCTGGAGTAGTGGTTGTTGCCTACTTATTATTAGTATCTTCAGGAAAGTTAAAGGTCATAGGCTGATAGGCACTGGTATTAGCAAAATGAAAATCCTAATCTTTTTATGAAGTTGTATCAAAGCGGGAAGGAACAGTGGATACCTGTGGTTTAACTTCAGATAGACTAAAGTCTTTAACGATTGTTGGATTGATTTGCATAGGGATAAACTGCATAGGAGCATTATAGTTCAAAGTATCTTCTTTTGGTGGTTATTTCTATCTAACCGAAGGATTAATCCCATAATTTGTATTATTTTGCTGTGGGGGATTAATAGAATTAACATGATTATTTTGAGATAAAGGAGGATTGCTTATTTATTGAGGTATAATTTCTTTTTATTTTTTCACTTAGATATAGTTATTAAGAAAGTTATAATTCCCTTTTGTTTCAGACTTAGGTTTATTCTATTACTCGCTAAACTTAAAATCAGCTTCAGTAAAAGTTTGCTCATCCTTCCCCACTGCTGAGTTATCAAAATGTTTCTCTCTTTCTTTCTAGATCCTATTAATCATATTTATAATGGTTGTTTTAAACTGATAAAACTAGTTACGGTTGATAGAAGGATCTGAGAGGTAGGGAATCAGCACAGGCAGAATTTTGGTGCTAATCACATCAGTTGGAAGAGAGTTCGTGAGGATGATGTAGATTGTGTTAATGATGGAGTTGATAAATGGATCGCATCCAGCCTTCCTCGCGCCCTACAAGGCCGGCAGCACACTTAAACTCATGGTTTGTGCGTCAATAGCCTTGATGATAGCATACAGTCCGCGCAAAGCATCTTTGCGTGTCTCGATGACTGGGTCTTTTAAGATATGAAGCAATTTGGGGATAATCCTGGTTTTGAAAATTTGATATTCTATTTTTTTGGAAAGACGCTACAAATTTATAAGGGCTAGATGTTTGAGTTTTGGCGGACAATCAAAGCATTTGATATACAGTGGCAATAAATAAGTTGTAGATTAGGCTTAGCCCACTACCTTTTAAAGTATTTACATATTGAAAACTAAAATAAAGATTGATTGAGCATTCATTTCTTTACCCTGAGTAATGCCTTTGATTGCAGGCCAAATCTGTTCGCGAAATAACTCAGGAGTAAGTTTATTTTTCTTAAGGAGATCAATGGTGATAAAGATAATACTGGCGATGAGATGACTGAACTTAAGCATGTCTAACAATTTGGGTAAAATGATACGAGTTACCACACGATTATCGAAATCATCCAATACTCCGGCCAAACCCTTTAGAAATTATAGCTGCTGTTTATTTTCATAATTACTAATTTTATCCAAATACTTGACTGTAGTTAGTGTACTGTCATTCATCCATCTACTCGCTAATGCATCACTTAAAGTAAACCGATTACTGTTTTACCACTACAGCAACCCTCTTAGAAACTCTTGTAAATCATAGGAATTACTGGATTTTGAAAAAACTTTGCTGTTTATCATTTTCTTCATATCAGTTATGTGCTTTTAATAATCTGCTTTATCAACTAGAGGTAAAGGTTTATATTATTTGTGAATAAACTATAGTAGTCGTAGGATGATCACTCCAATCGAGAAATTATCTGTTTTTCGATTGTAGTTTTTGCTGAGAGCTAATTCTGGAGCAGTGAAAGAATAATCATATATCTTCTCTTCTGTTATATGGATATCCTCACTGGTTAAAAGCTGGTTCGAACCAAAACCAGCTAATTTCCACTTCCCATCTGTCGTAATGTAAATATTATCTAAAGAGAGTGCGAGATGGGCTTGCTTAAGAGTATCATGAATGAAAGATACTGCTTACAGAAACTGATATAGGGACAATTTTAGCTACAGCTCCGACGCCATAAACTCGTTGAGTTTTCCTTGCTTTATAAGCTGCGATATAGTGCCTTATACACGCTCTGCCACAAATGCGAGGATATTGTCGTCTTCTGTGAGAGGTTATACAATCGCTAACACCCCAGGATGACGGACTCTGACGAGATTACTTGCTTATTTTTTAGCTACTTTGATTGTTTATTATCGGTCTGATTTTTTTAGCTGTCGCTTTTCAATTAAAAAGATGGATGCATGGACATGCGAACCTCCCTTTTTTGCCCGATAAAGCTTCCATGATTTTGTCAAACCAACTACTCCTTGAGACTCTCCCTGTATGGAATAGCCCTTAATTAGCTGTCCACCCATATTGTAATTTAAAATATTAATGAATTTACTGACAAGATACCTATTTGCATCATCAATCACTGGCAATTTCATAGAATATTGAAATTTCTATTGAAATACAACTATAAATTGAATAAATATTTAGCGTTTATTTTACAAATTTGTATCATAATTAGGAAGTAATCAGTCCACCCAACGCATACTTTCATACACACGATCAAGCTACAAAGATTTCTTTTGAACTAAATCTATATAATATTACGTTGTCGCGCAGCTGATGTAAGTCCCAATAGCGACTCGGCTTCATAATTTCTATCTTTGACATAAATTATTTCAGGATAGTTGCGATTTACTTATTAATTTTTTTATGAGATTGGCGTATGGTTGAGAGGCCTCTACCAGTTTGTTCGATTGCTGATGTTTGCAGTCGCTTATTTTTTGTCTTTAAACGACTGCCAGTGACTGGTATCTCTTTTATCCTATGAATATCTTTTCATAATTTATGGGGGAGGGATAACTTTGGTTTAAGATTCGCTCATTTTACGATCAATATTTGTTTACGGATCCTCTATTTTTATATTTTTATCAACTTCTTTAATAGCCTCATTTTCAACTTTCGGGTGTCTGGGTTCTAAGATATTTTTAATTGGCCCACATTTTTCACAAACAAAACTATGACTATTTTTGGCAAGGAAAGATCTGATTTCATGAGAGGAGCTTAATGCTCCAACTCCCTGCACATTCTCAGCGAAGAGACTGACGACAGCCTCAAGCATTGTTCTTATTGTCCATGCTGAGTTCCATTATTCGGGATGATATTGAGTAATGGTGAGACATATTTTAGTATTGGTTTAGAAGCGACCATTTTTATTCATGAATACGATGTCTGGAGGTTTGAAGGGATACTAAAACGGAAGAAGAATGGTGCCATGGTAAATACCTTAGTGAAATTATGTATTCTCTGGTCCCTGAATGGTGAAATGCCATGTATAGAGATCATCAGGTAGAGGTGCCGCATGCAAATAAGTAAGTTTTTATTTAGCGATATTTTTAACCTCGCCCATAATACGCTGCTTACTAATGTTCGTGGGTCTCATAAAGTAGTTATAAGGATAAAACAAGGATAAATCAATCAAATTATAGTTTATCGTATAAATACTAATGTTGTAAATCAATTATTCCTAGTATTAGATTGAAGTAATATCCATCAATTAGCAATTTGGTCAGTAGGAGCTATCGTTTCGATATTTGATTCTTTTTGTTGAGTGGGTTGACTCTTCTACATTTCTTTTTATTATTCGTGCACTCGAATGAATCGTTAGACCACGTTGAGCATTTTTACACTTTAAGGATCTTGCTTTCTCCCAGTTTTTTGAACTTGAGTAGCCACAAGACTCAGGAGATAGTTTGGCCCTTCTCTGCCTTCCCACTGTCCTGTAAGTTTTAGCACATCTCCTAACTACCTTTCAGAGTGATCCTTTAAGCTATGACCGGTTTCAATTGCTACTATATCTTCCGTCATTGAATTTTTAAATTGACTTGGATCCATTTTAATAAAAAGTCTAGAAATACCTTCTTTAACATTAATTTCCTCGCGAAGATAGATCCCTTAAATCACCCACTCCCCAAGTTGCGGGTATTCCGAGTACATAGTATTGGCTTTGAATGGATTCTCCAGCATCGCCTCATAACCACAGTTGCTAGCTAGACTTTTCCATGTCTTCTCAATGGTAAATCTCGGTCTTTGCTGCACTTCCACTATATATAAATATAAAAGATATGTGATAATAGCAATAGCAACGATCCTAAACTTGAATCTTGACAGCATGATCATGCAGTTGCCAAATCGCAGAACCAGATTTTAGCTGGATCCTTATACTTACTGTGTGATTTAGATCTAACGACGGCATTGAGGGCAGAACCAGGTGTTCTTGGCGAAGCAATAGCTTAAGAAAAACATAATTATGGCTAGCTTTATCGAATAGAACAGCAGAACAATTTATAATACAAGAAAGGGGATATGCTGTACAGATTATGGCACAGGTTGCAGATGGCAAATCTCGCACTGCGGTAGCTAGGTTTATCCCAATGGTTGCTTGCTATCGTCCATTCAACTTATGATTTATAATTATTATGCTCTAAGATGAGGATATACTAGGCTAATGGTTTAAATTAGAAGAGGAATACGCATAATTACTTTACTCAGAAATAAAGACAGGCCATATTACGCTGGGAGGTCGTACCTTAAAATTTCAGTATTTCACATTTGGATAACGACCGGCTCGTGGGTATCGTTTAGTGTTCGGATTGCATGGTGGAGGGGGCTGTCCCACTCCAGTTAATGATTCGCAATATAGCAATCATATGCATCTCTACGACGACTACATTCCAAATGGAACAATTTGGTTCGTACCACGATCTTGCTAGTAGGCTCCTGATATGTGGTGGAAGGATTATTTACCTTAGTTTTTTTAAGTAATTATCAGAGGATTTGTTCTCAACTATGTGATTGACTCAAATCAGGTGTTTGTTACTGGTTATTCAGCTGGGGGAGACGGAATTTACCATCTTGCACCCATGATGGCAGATTACTGGGCAGGTGCTGCTATGATGGCAGGCCACCCAAATGGAGTGGAATTATACAACGTCAGAAATACATGCTTCTCCATTCAGGTGGGCGGAAAGGATAATGCATATAATCGCAATGCTTTGGCGCACTAATACATTGCAAAACTTACTGATTTAAAGAGACAATACGGTGGATTCACACCTCATTATTGTAAAGTTTTCTAGGAGTGTCAGCATTGGATGAACAATAAAGATGCTGCGATGTTCTCATAATTCTTGCAGGAATCTAGGAATCCTTATCCAGATTGCATCTTATTTAAGCAACATCCTCGCATTAGAAAGAAACATATGTATTATGTGTAAGTGGATCCTTAAAATCACAAAGAGTTGCTTGTCGTACGAAAGCAGGGCAATAATTTTTTAATAGAGGGTGAAATGGCTGTGGTGAATCTATATGTAAACCATCTAATGATAGATTTCAGTAAGGAAGTAGTTATTGCGCACAATGGATAAATAATAATAAGGCGTCATCCTGAACGGAATCAAGCAGTTATTAAGAGGACTGTAAGAGAAAGGCAAGATCCATATTATATTTTTGAAGATTGCTTCGTATCGATTCCAAATAAACTGAAACCACCACCTGCTGCAGTTCCTGCTCCCATGCTGTTTAAATAGAAGTCAGAAGACTGCTGCATTTACTGATTTAGCCTATATTTAACTAATTATCTAAATCATCTATCAATAAGACAGTTAATAAAATGAGTAAAAGTTTTATTCAAATCAATATTCTACTTTTAAGTCAAAATATTTTATGAGTTTTCTTTTAATAAGCAATCTTGTAGTCTTATTTAATGGCGGTATTATAATTAATTGATGAATCTGGAGTAATAGTACAATTTTAGACGTGCTCGCGATTAGTATACAGTTGAACTACGCAAGGAGAACAGACAGCAAATATTCTACAAAAAAAGACAGGTAGTACAGCAAATCAATACTTAAAAATAGTCTCAAGATAATGCGACCCTCCTCATAGTTGACCAATAACTTCGCCCTATCATTTAAAGGTATATAGTCACACATTCAGTATCATGAAAGAGTAATTTGAATTAGAAGCCATTCCACAACTTTGCATGGCACTAGAAAGTTAAGATGTTTATTAGCAACACCGCGCGGTGATTGGACTCCGAAAATTGATTTCAGAACGTGAGTCTCCAGAAATAACTCAAAAAATAATCGACAGAGGAGCAATAGTTATTTTGATTGGTCTAATGAGACAATCGAAGAGAGCTCAGCTACAACTTTAATCGTGCTGGATTTTAACAAACATTGCTTCTGGATCACACGCGCAATGCTAGTCCATCATTGACAAGAATGGACTTGATGTATTTCTCCATCTACTGTACGAAAATAAGCCAAGGGTTAGTGAACAAGCCCTATGGGGCATTGGAAATATCGCTGGCGACTGCCCCACCTTTCGTGATATGATTCTTTCAAAAGGAGGTTTGGAGTGTTTAATTCGAGTAATCGAAAATACTAAAAATAAATCTGTAATGCAACAGGGGATTTGGGCACTTTCGAATCTCTGCCGAGGAGTTCCATTGCCTCAGTACGAACTTATCAAGCCTGCAATTTCTGTACTTGGAAGAGGCATACTCAGCGGAGTGTTAGAAGGAGATGGTCTCTCAGACTCACTCTGGGCCTTAGCAAATCATTGTGAAGGACAAAAATCTCGTATTCAAAGATTGGTATAATTGCCAGGTTTTGTGGGAAAAGCCTTATAAATTTGTAAAGCATCATTGTCTAAAGAGACCCTCATTCCAGCCCTCCGTATAATTGGAAATGTTTCAACTGGAAATGAGAAACAAACAGATTACATTCTAGAGGGAGGAGGGATAGAAGTACTCCGCCAACTTCTTGATAGCAAACTGAAGACTGTAAGGCGTGAGGTCTGTTGGACAATCTCGAACATTTGTGCAGGCACTTCTCGGCAAATAGAGCAGGTTTTAGTTCAGCGCTAATTGTTAGTTAAGATAAGTTATCTGTTCTTTGGAGACGATCTAGATGTCAGGCGTGAGATTTGCTTCATATTTGCAAACATGTGCCGCTCGAGCAATCCCCGCCCTGTTTTTGATTTGATTGCAGAATGCCATATCATTGAGGGAATTGTCATGATGATAGATCAGGATGAAGATTCAAGAGCTATTGAAGTGGCCCTACAAACGTTAGATGATATTTTAGGCATGGAGTACAAGATCTAGCCCTCCACTCGTCCCCTCTTCAAACAAATCATGCAAATACCAAGTTGCCTCTAAAGATTATAACTTTTGCAGCATCATGAGTCTAAAGCAGTCTATATTCATGTTGTTCGTATCTTTCAAAAATACTTCGTGCTGGAAGAGGAACCTTTTTGATTATACTTTCTTTATGTGAATTGAACCATCAAGGAATATCACTAAATCTTTATATTATTGATTTCAATATTATGCCTTCTCAAAGCATCATAATAACTTTAGTAAAATTATTTTGTTCAGCTAACTGCAAAAATGAAAGGAAACAATAAACCATTTTTCCAGATTGGAAAGACCTATGCCCGCTCAAAACCATAGCCTAAAAAGCCTTCATACTCATGCAGCTTTACCAGTCCGCCGTTTATACAACCTTTAAATCATATGACTGAGCCTTTAGCTCAGGCAGCCAAAATAATTCCCACCCACCGAAAGATTTCTCAGTTTTGTCCTAAAATAAGTCAGACAGCAAAACTTATTGAGGGAATAAACGACAATTTACTAATGGCAAGAAAATAAAACTACTTGAATACATATCAGAATATCCGAAAAAATAAGCAAAAAGATATCGCAAGGGAAAACAAGCAACACCAGGAGAGGATTAATTCTCAAAAGAGTATGTACTCCAGTATCGATTTAAACAAATCGTTTGAGTCTAACTGCGAAATTAAAAAGAGATTGTCGCAATCAAAGCTGTCACAGAGATCGAGATCGAATAGTTCTATTAGTAATTCTCGAAATGACGTAAAAAAATAGAACAGAAATCACTTGGACCTGTAGAAAAGAAGAAAAATATAAATTCAAACTTCTAATATTAATAAGGCAAACGCTAATGATTTAAAAGGATTTAAGGGTTTATTCTTTCAAAGTTCTCAATCCAAGCGTCGTCTTTAAAAATAGAGTAAAGACGACAAATAATACTCTTCTTATCACAGTTACCGTAAAAAATAGATGACTCTGCGACCTATCAAATTTTCAGAACGGAAGTCACAAGGACTTGTGAGTTTAGGGGATGAAAAGCCAAAAGAAGGAGGTCTTTTGCATAGAATTGCTTAATAAATGGGACAAGCCAAATAGAAAATGATTGCCAAACCATTGAGAGCATATAGCAGAGCCAACAATAAGAATACCATGATATTTAATTGATAATCTTTGTAATTTGGACCTGAACAGTATTTTTAGAGAGAAATTAATAATGCGTTAAATATGTCAATGGATGTGAAAAACAAGAGCATTCTATTTTGGTACATCATTGCCTGAATATCCACTTTCTGAAGCTATCCACTCTTTTCATAGCTTTTGGAAATATTGTTTAGAGCTCCTGCCTTTTTTATTCAATTTTTCTCTCTCGTTCCTCATAATTCATGAAAGCGTTTGCCTGCATCCATATGGGATTTCTTGTAAACAGCTTTTGCCTTATCAAATTAATTTCATCTTCAAATTTCTTTCTTTTCTAAGCTTCCTCTTCATCCTCATCCTCTTCTTTTTGGTTATAGTTTGAATTCTTTTGATTGTTGCTTTGTTTCATATCTTCCTCGTTAAAATTAGACCATTTATTTTTCTTTACTTACTCGTAAAAAGCTTGATCTCTATAATTGATATCATCTTGTGATTATGTATTATTTGAGCCTTTCTTCTTTTAGTTTTAATAGTCATAAGGATAAAACTAGTTGTTTTTATCATAATACTGTCTCGCTTATTCATTAGACAAGATGTTATAAGCCTCTTGAATTTAGGTAAATCGAATATGACCTTTAGAATTAACATCTGGATGCCAAATTTTAGCCAATCGAAAGTATGACTTCTTAATTTGAGTTTCATTGGCAGTTATGTTGATTTCAAGCATTTTATAATAATCTTTTTGCAGATTTATATGTCTGTGCTTTACGTGAGCCTAGTTGGTGCTATTGTTAAAGTGCCGAAAACTATATCTAAGAAAAACTCTCATCATATTGGTACAAATATTATCGGGAAAGTAAGTGATAAAATAGAAAGAGTTTAAAATTTTCTGAATAATAATGAATAATGGTTGGCTCAAGTTTGAACATTGCTTGAATTATTAATTTTGAATTATATAATTGACTTATTTAATCATTTCTCAAGCTAATTGTTTTTTCTGGTCTGGTGGAGCATTTATAAAAATTTATGAGTCAATAATAATGGATATTTTTAGGGTTTGTGCAGCTCAAATACGGCACTCGGAAGATCGCCCTTTGATTTTTATAAGAATTGCTTGCTTTCCACCAAAGTATGACTGAAATTGTAAATATCCAAAGGTTGGTTCATTTGCTACAGCTTTATTATAATATGGATTTCTTAATGTTCCTTATGCAAATTATATAATTTATTCTAGCCCAAAAGAATTTCCTCTCCTTCAAGACTAAAAAGGTCGAAGCTTGCTCGATTAGATTTATCAGTCCAGACTCGATAAATAATTTTATTTCCCGGAAGAGTACTCTTTTAACCATCAGAAGAAAATTTCATTTTTGGAATTTTACAGATTTCAGTCAATTTGCAAACTAAACCGAGAGCAGGTTGCTTTTTGCAGGTTGCAATATGAGTGCCAATGGCATAGACATCAATTTAGCTTTAATTCTTTTCCATTTCCAGAAGTCTGTCTTCATGAAGATCATCAGAAGCTAAAATTAAGAAATTATGGCCAGGCATGAATTTATTCCAAATTTTCCTACATTCTTTGGATAATTAACAGAGATCTCCTGAATCTAATCTGATTCCCACGTTCCCTATTCCAAGTTCAATCAAAACTTTACTGACAATAATAAAGTTGAGCATTCCTGACTAAAGAGTGCTATAGGTGTCAATCAACGCTTTGAAATTGCTGCTAAAGCATTTGCAATAGGCTAAAAAGGATGCAAGTTATCCGTCATGAGTCTTCCAACCAAATTATTTTCTAATTTATAATGCTCTTTTCACGATGTCAACTGATTGAATGTTAACATTATTAAGTTGTTCGATATTTGTGAAGGATGTAATAAAGGCATGGGACATTGTACCAAAACAAGGAATTTTGTAAACTTGAGAAGCCTTTACATTTGATGTTCCACTAAATCCTCCTAAAAATGCATATGCACTTGCTGAAAAGCCACCATCTGGACCTTGAGCACGCCTAAGGCCAAATTAAACACATTTTTTAGGATGAATTGCTTTGACCATGCGGCTAGCATTTGTTGCTACAAGTGAAGCGAATCCCAAAAGATTCAAAAGAGGTGTTTAAAGAATTTGCACAAACCCAAGGGGTCCGGTATATGAGATCAAAGGCTCTCGTGCAAAGACAATGGATCCTTCTGTAAAAGCTGCATTACCAATAATTTACCTTTTACTTTAATCTTATCTCTAAAGTCTTGTCTTAACCATTGAAAATATTACTCTGATAGTTGTGGCAAAGTCTACTTAAGAAATTCCTCATGTTCTTTTGTCAATTTAAAAGTATTGATAAATTGCCTGACAGATTCAAGACCCGCAAAAATTGTATACTCTCCCCCAAAAGGATACTTTCTAAAGAAGATTTCAAAGGTAGCTTCACTCTCATGCTTGCCACTACAGAAATAGGAATAGGAGCAAGTGAACTGATAAAGGTCATTGGCGAGAATGTCGATGTGGTGTGTTTGCTACTTTTCCATGTTTGTAAAAGATATGTATTAAAGCTAGTTTACAAGATCAATTTATATATGAATTATTTTTTGTCATTCTGGCGAAGATGAGCCAAATTTTCATAAATCATAAAAAGCAATGGATATTTGCATTTCTACTTTCTTCAGCCACTATCAAGATATCTGGCAAAAGCTTACTGTTAAAATTACGAATGAATTATCTGATCTTCCAATGAAGCAAACAAGAAGAACAAATAAAATATGTTTCTATAGTTATTCAAAATAGAGCCAGTTTTAAAATACTAAAAAATGTATAAAACTGTAAATTGGCTCTAACTAAGTAGTAAATTGATCTAAATTACTCAGATAACACTAATAACATGTATTTCGTAATTGAATCACCAAGCCCACAGGTCGAATTTTAGATTATTACTGAATTCTGAGTCGCATCAAATGTACCTCTTTTAGGCTATTTTGGAGGGTCATCTTTTTTAATAATAATATTTAAGTCTGTAAGATCAGTTAATGTTTTTTCTTTGTTGGACATCCAATAAATCTAACTAAGCACAAATATACCTTTTCAGTATCAAAATTACCACTCTTCTTAAAATTATCAAACTCATCCTCTTAAATGATTTATTTAGCTGGCTATTTGACCGGAGAATCAGTAATTGCTGCAATTTGACTTATTATGCTCTCGGAAATGTTGGAATATGGATTGATAGGTGCTGAATAGGTCGGAGGCAAAGAAGAGTTATAAGAAGGCATAGTGGGAATTGAAGGATTTGAATACATTCCCCCTCCGATGCCTGGAGACTGGTAATAAGGCATTGTTGGCTGTTGTTGTTGTTGTTGTTGTTGTTGTTGTTGTTGTTGCTGTTGCTGTTGATAATAATAAGGATTCCCATATGATCCATTCATCGTTGAGTTCATCTGATATGGATTTTGATAATAGTTTGGCTGATTGTATGTAGAATAGGCGTTATTATTATTGTTATAACCGTAGTTTTGAGGGTTATTATAAGGTGAACTGTTGTTGTATGCATAATTATTATAAATTGGCACAGGCTGAGGTTGGCCGTAATTTAAAGGATTGGATGGCATAAATGAATTAGAAACGGGTTGAGTGGGCTCAATTATTTTTGAAAGAACAGAAGAATTTACTTGATTTAAGCCATTCGAATTATTGAGTTGAGGCTTTGTTTGTCCACCTAAGAATGAGAAGCTATCAATTTGTGAAAATATATTTGCAGTCGGGACTTGCTAGACAGGTCTTGGGGCAGGTATGCTTTGTTGTTGCACAACTTATTGAGCTGCAACTGATTTTGCAGTATACTAGGGCACACTGTGAACTTCATATTTATTATTCGTGAAGCTCACTTCATTGCCAAGCAGCTCTTCGTATTCTTTTTGCTTATAAGAAAGATCCGGTTTAACTGGCTAATTATTACTTTGGCTTGGCTTGCTTGGATTTTTCATTAATCTTTGAGCCATAGTCTCATATTTAGGTTTTTCTTGATTTTACACGACAGGCTTAATTGCTGTATTAACAGTAATCTTTTATGGAGATTTTTGAGGCACAGGCTTTGGTTTTTATGGTTCAGGTTTTTTGAATCGATTTACATTTTAGAAGTAATCTTGACGATGACCACGATCATCTTCCCTATCTCCATAGTTTCCGCTCCCGTAATTATAAAAGCCATTACTTTCTCTGTTGGCTTGAAAAGTTGAGTTGTTATAGCATTAGTATTTGGGGATATTGGCCTTCTGTGAGCCAGTTTGAGAATTAAAACTCACAGAACTATAACTACTTCCTGCTAAATGCGACATTTTTTATCGGATTTGTTTGGCTCGTACCCTCTCATCTTCCAGCAGCTCTTCATTTTCCAGCAAATCAACGATGACTTTTGCTCTTTATCGAACTACATAAATGTTAATATACTTGGTGCTCCTCGATCTACACCTTCCTATGTGAGTTAATAATTCTTGAGAATGCGAAAATGGCCCATTTCATATCGAAAGTGATTTATTGCTGAGTTTGGGCCATTCTTTAACAGAAATTATACAATGTGCAAAGCCTATATATCCATTGACTGACCTTTAGCAATTTTTTCCATCCCTTTGTATTCCGCAACAGTTTCCAGACAAATTCACGAATCCTTTCCCATTTTTCGCTGAATATTTGATGGGTTACTGATTGAAGGCTGAACTCGCAATCTCATGAAGGATAGTAGTGGAAGCTTGCCAATTATCTTCGGTGGTGGCTGCCACTAGGGCCTCTTCAAGTTAATTTTTAGTGATTTTTGCTTTTCTAAGTTAACAATCTGTTACAGGAGGGTGGCTGTGTCTAAAAATTTGCTTAGCATTTTAAATAATTCGATCTATTAAAACAAAAATTCAAAAGATACAAATATTTGCAACAGCCTTTCTAAAGAATTTCATCAAATGTATAATTTTTCGAGATATTGGAGGTCATTCTGAATTTTATATTTATACTATGGTAAAGATAATAATTCCGATGGTTTAGTGTTGCTAATAATTAAAGATGGTTAATAGCCAATGACCTAATGATCAAATTTGGAAATTGTCATTATCGAAGGCAGATGTTAGGATTTATCTTTCTAAGAGATTAGTCATTGAAAATAGAAAAACCTCTTGCATTGTTTTTCATATAATATAAATCGTTTAGAATTACTCATATTCATTAATTATTTTCAATGAAAATTATCTCCCTACACGTACTGAAATGGGCTGAAGATAACTCGCTGTTTCTGTCATCAGCATACGACCTGGGCTTTGTCAGTTGGTATCAACGCCCCTTCTATAAATAAACAGTCAACTTCGGAGCCAGGACTGCATCCAAGTAAATCTACAATAATGAAGTCGCACACAGATAAATAGCTCTCAGGCAATTAATTTACCAGACGCGCAAGCTAAATGCTATATTTTTGTTCAGAAAGACGGAATAGCTTTTGTGGCACTAACAGATGAACAATATCCTTAGCGAGTCATCTTTATGGTTTTAAAGAAAATGGCTCAGGAGTTTGCAATTAAGTATGAGGCTAACCAGTTTTTAAAGATATAAAGTAAAAAAATATTAATGTAGAGGATGAAGATTTGAAATGGGGTAAACTGTAAGAATTTATAAAAAAGTACCAAGACCCAAAGGAAGTCGACAAACTAGAAAAACTAAAGGACGAACTCAAACAAGTCGAATAGATTTGCCATAAAAACTTGAATGACCTTCTCAAAAGGGGAGAAGACCTCGACAAGTTAATGGAAAAAAGCAAGGATGTTAGTAACCTAAGTTTGGACTTTTATAAACAAGCAAAAAAAGCTAATTCTCGTTGCTGCTCTTTAAACTGATGATTCATAATATATTGCTTAAAGAGTAAGCCGAAAATAGTCAATTCTAAACTTATTAAATATACAATTGTCAATTTCCTTTTGTGAGCTCTATTTTTATATTGATTGAGATTTAAATTTATTGCCATATGTGGTCGATAAAGTCCTAGCAAGTGAGTGATAAATTACAAAAAATGACCTTCATCAATTATCAGACTCCTCCTGTTATCGCCATAGTTGATAGCAATTTTGTTTCAATCATTTCTCTGTTGAGGGCTGAATCATGAAAACTTCGATTTAAGGTATTTTCCTAAGGTCTACTTTCTACTTTTTTAGCTTAAAGTTGACTACGCTGATCGAACACCCAATGCTTCATGAATTTGCATTTATAGTTATAGCAAGTTTTCTTCTTTTGGCGAGGCAAAGGTTTTGACTATGACATTGAACCCCAAGCGTCCTTAAAGTATGATTGCGATGGATCTTAAGCGGAAGTCCAGCGCATTGTAGAATACTCTAGGATGGCGCTATTATTTTACTTTTTTTGCTATTTACTAATATTTAAAGAAAAAGCTTTTTTGCGGGGGTATTATTGAGTCTACCCAGGTTTTTTGAGATATTTGGGCAATTATGGATTAAGTTTGTAAGGAAATTGGGCATACCCGGCAAATTTATCTGGCATTGGATTTGAATATTTTGTATTTGGTTGAGGATCAGGCGCATAATGAAGGATGGATGGGTCAAGTTTAGAATCATTATATCGAGCTTTATGATTAACGAACCCGCTAAAGTTGGTTCTAAACTTGGCCCTGAATGTTCCAATGGGATTTATTGGTAGATTTGTGCCCTACTCGTTCAGTAGAAAATATTTTCCGCTGTCAATGTCATAACTAAATCAATGTGCATATACGAGTATTTATGAGGTTGTTCTGAGAATATTCTTTTCAAGTAGGGGTTCCTCTCTCTATTTACCTTCATTATAATTTTATTGACATAATCTATTGATAGAGTCCAAAAGAGTGATAGCGGAATTAATTACATGTATCCCCTAAAAATATGAAGGGAGGAGACTTTTTTTAATATTTAAAGATTCAATAAAAAACATATATTTATGGGCAAGAATAAAATTTAATTACTTCTCCGCCTTTGAATTCATATAACACAACATTATTTTTTGGTGCCAGATTTTCAAAAATTTCATCGGTAACTCCTTTTCACTATTCCCCCACAACTTTTTTATTGAAAATGATTTATTATTAGTTCCTCATTAATGAGGAATACCTAAGGACGCTAAAAGGGAACATCTTTCAAGCAAACACCTCTAAATATATCTGAATGACTAGTATATACCGTATAAATAATCATTTGTTAATTTCTTCAATGAGTTTGGACACTCTAAGTTCCTGATGATATGCAGCTGATCGTGCAAATTCCAAAGCACCCAAGGAATGAATTTGAGCACAACGAGGATTGTTTTATTTTTGCAGCTTACAAATGATTTTGACAATGCGGTGAGGAACTATCTCAAGGCATGTGGCTGGTTTCTTCATTTTGGATTTAATTTTATTAATATTGGCAACAATAACTTTATCTTGATTTAAATGATTAGCGCAATAAAATTAATAATATGGCATAGTTAGCAAAATCATTAGTATTTACTCACTATTATACAGCCAGCACCACCTATTCCTCCTAGAGTTAGATAAATCCTGTTATTCCTCGCGAGGAGAAGATACGACGTACGCCTCGAAGGTCACCCTCCCCTATTTTTAATTTCAAAACTCCAAAGTGCTTTCCTCGATTGGTGGACCACACTCTCAGGTCTTTAACCTATTTGACCACTATGTCTTCTTTCAATTGATTCTTAATTTAGATAATGAACTCAGGATGCTCGCATCCATCAAGAAGCAATATAATTGATTCTTTGCTGATAGAAATTGTGGAATAAATTGCCATAAATGAAAAAAGGTAGGTGCAGAGAGGGTCAGCTAATTGCCAATAGCTCCACCCTTCAGGAGCGCAAAAGTAGATTATACTGGCAGATAGAATAACTCCAATAGAAAGGATAATATCAGTCAATATGTGAATATATGCTGCTTCGATGTTAATATTTTAAAAGACGTGTCTTTACTCTCTGATCTATTCTTCATCTGAGGCGTCATTTGGAATAAGGACTTTATTTTTCAATGGAGAAGATCCTTTTGGATTGCAATTGTTAGAGTGTACCTAATGCTCACAGCAATTTGATTTTGATTTATCTTCCAATATTATCTCTTAAAGTACTTTGTTGTGGTCTAGACATGCACGAAAAGAAGTCTCCAGATTAGGAATGTTGTCTTACTATTGGTGATTATGATCATGATTATGGCCTTTACAATTATGATGATCATGGCTATGCCCTTCATGATGCTAATGACTCTCTGAATGATTATGTTAATGACCATTACCATGATTATGATTGCAGGTCGAATGCTTATGTGCTTATTAAATTGTACTGCTATCCTTGCTGTTGTTGTTATTATGATGACTATGCCCACAATTGTGATGTCCACTATGTTCATCAGAGTGAAGAACTCTCATGATGTACAGATTACAACCAAGGCCAAATATGGAAGTTAGGAGCATATAGGTTGGCTCTTCTACAATTGAATTATTAATCATTCTCTTCGTTGCTTCGATGAATAATTCCACTGTAACAATCCAAATGATTGCTACATTGAGAAGAGCTCCAAGCGGTTGCATTTTATCGTATCCAAAAGTGAGATGGGGAGGGCTTATTTGTGTACTTTTGTATACAGCGTAGAGAGAGATCACGTATGCAAGTACATCTGAGAATAAATGAAAAGCATCTGCGATGATGGCGATGGAGTGAGCATAGTACCCTCCAAGAAGTTAGACAAACATGAAGACCATAGAAATGGCAGTAATCTTTTTGAGTTTATAGATGACGTCCTAATTCTATCTGTGCATCCTTAAAATTAAATCATAGAAATAAGTTACGAATGAAATTAAACTTACAATTGGAGCATCAATATTATCTCAAAATGATTGCAATAAATAATATTTTCAGTTATATTATTTCCGAAATGGTATATGCTTCGCAGAAACTGAATGTTTGCAAATGAATAGTGAAAACGTGAATATAAACTGAGCGTATATCCTTTGATTTGTCCATTTTGTAGGTAAATCTATCAGTAATTCCTTATAAATATTTAAAAGATCGGTAAATTGATACAACAATAAATAATTGGATTACTTATCATTAACTTTATTTGATTGGTCGACTTTAGGGTAATTTGGATACAATGTTAAAAAGGATATTTCCATATTTTCTTGCTTGATTTTTGCCTTCAGCTTATTCCATATTTTATTTTGATACACCTTTAAAACCGTAAAAAGCTCCAAACCAAGCCCCCGCAATTGTACCAGTCGAATCGTTGTCTCCTCCATGTAGCATACCTCTCAAACATAGCTCTTACCAATTTCCCTAACATCCCAGCAAGGCATCATAAGCAATGATAACACTATCAATTCCCAATCCTCCAGGCCATGTATTATCTGCAATTTACGAGTATGCTTCCTCTCTGGCTTAAACGTTATACTCGATAGGAAATTTCGGTTAGCTTGGCTTATTGATTTACATGCATCTTCGTTGAGCATATTTCTTCCATTTATTAACACATTTATACCAAGCTCCTCCTTATAAATTCTCATGAGTATTTAAATTACTCTTCGCAATATAAGCTGCAGAAAGTGGAAAAGCTTGGGTCATTAGTAAACTTAGCCAATTGCTTGGAGCGATGTCTCGTATAGCTAGTGAAGTAAAATAAGAAGCGATCATTGATCCTAAATACCCAATAGGATTATGATGAGTTATTCTTCCTGATTCAATTGAAATGGAAATTAATTTTTAGATGTCGTTCTAATGAGGGTAAAATAGACCAATGCAGGCAGATCTCATAGCTCCTCCACATCCTCCAGCATTCTAAGAAAAAGGATTAGAGTTCCAGTTCGAGCAATCATTATTTAATCGAAATATTCCTTTTCGACATGTATTTCCAGGGGCTCTTCCGCCCATTTATTTCCAACAGCTTTTATATTCTCTTGCCAATTTAAGACAAATTGATGATTAGTCTTAATTTGGATCTGAGTGAATTAGTGCCTATGCTGTGGCAAAATGCATAACTGTATCATCACTATATCTAAACATCTTTGGCTCTATCCTAAGTTTAGATACTCCTTGGTTATTTGTCAGTTTCATCATCTCGTGGTGAATCCGAGAGCCTTGATAGATAAACTACCAGTGTCCATTTTGATACCCCATGGCATCTCCGACGGCTGCCAGGACCATCGTAGCCTAATACCGTTCTAGCAATAAAGGTATGTATTGTAGTCCCTCCTTTATTTTGTCCATATTTAATACTTCTTTAAGATATTGAATATAAATTTTATTAAGTCTTGCAAACTAATAATCTTGTAAAATCAAAGTTTCAACTTCTTCAAAAGAAATGAATATATTTAATATTGTTAAATAAATATCTGGCCCTCTCATCAAAGGTTGGAACAATATTTGATATGAAATATTGGTGGATTTAGCCATCATCATTGCTGCTATTTTCGGCTTAGTTACTACTCTAGATGTCTCACTGTTTCGGCGCGGAGTTCAATTTAGTTATTCACCTCCCCTAATACTTGCTTAAAAGATTGATTTAGAATAGGAAAATGCTGTAGAACTAATGAAGGGTGCTTTCTATCTCAATTAACAAATACTTAGAGATACTCGAGTTCCATACGAAGTCAGCCTCCTTTTTCGTGATAATCGCCATGAAGGGAGCTGCAAGCACTGCGAAAAGGAAAGGGCTTGCCAAACCACCAAAACGTTTTGAAATGATGGCACCACCTGCGCCAAGTCCCATTATAAGGTAGGTGTAAGCATCAACTAAATGATTTTTAAATTACATCCTTCTCCCCTGGGAATGTAGAATTTCGGTAGTTTTAATGAGTTGTAAAGTTAGTTGGTGAAGCCATCTGAGATAAGTTTTTCTCTGGTTTCAGGCGATATTTTTGGAAGCACGCACTCTTCAGCCATTATTATTGATAATAATTATCAGGATCAAAATAAATTCCCAATCATGATCAAATAGATATAATGACTAATGATAATATTAAAATAGGGATTGCAGTTAAATTGAGTATTTTATTGTTTGATAAAATGATCTTTAATTCTTTATTATCTTTTTGAAATATATACTTTCCCTTTATGATTATCAATTTCAATTTGTGCTACAATTCAATGATATTAATTGAGGCGCCTTGCTTAAAGCAAGCAATTTCAAAATGGTAAAATCAAATCTTAATGATTAAAGCAATTCAATTATATTTATTTCCACTATGATTATTGCAGTTAACACATTAATTACATTACATATATGTTTAAAGATGCTCCTTCAATCACAAATCAAGAATCATGCCATATTTTACCTTATATTTTATATTGTTTCAAAATGGATAAATTTTCAATAGCGTTATCCGTACGATAAATTCAGTCTATTTGTGAGATAATCACCAACGTATGGGATTTAAGTTTCAATTTCGCACATCTTTTGTAAAGTTAGTAATAACGATATGTAAATAAAATTCATGCGCAAAAGTTTATTATTATATCGATGATTACCTCACACCCCTAGTTAATGCAAGATTGGTCAAGTGATCAAGCTCCAGCCCCTTTCATTGGTAAATATCACTCGGTGCTGCGCAGGCGTAAAAATACAGAACTGTAAGTGGTCAAACCAAAGAAGGAGTATAAAAAAAAGAAAATCTAGTACAAAAACCTGGTTAACATCTATCAGTATTGGAAATTAGAACTGCCGCTATCACAGCCACATATCTATAACTTTCATAACGTAGTTTATGATTTATATTAGATTCTTGCCATTAATGAGCAGTCCATGCGCGATCCTGACTGTGATTAATCCTTTATTTCCACTAAATTTTATATGAAGAAGGTCAAAAAGGTTGGTATTAGCTGTAATGCACTTTTGCTCACTCTGGAAGACATGGAAATGACATGCACACCTATGTAATGTATTTATTAACTCAGCTCTTATATCTGTTCTAGGTTCAAGAGCATCGGCGATTCTATGTTTATGAAAATGGCTGAGACTTTATAACACTTATAGGAAACCTTGCCATAGATCAGTAGAAAGTTAAAAAAATAGCAATAAGTTGATTAAAATTAACTGTAAGCATTTCTAAAATAAATGCAAGGGAAATTGTTCTTTAGTCAATACTCTCCTCATCTGTTGATCATTTCTAACTCTTTACTATAGATGTTAGGATTTAACATAGAGGAGTTTGCAATATAAGCTATTAAGCATAAATCTATCCTATATGAGTAAATTTACCTTTACAAAGATTCTTTTCAGCTGAGAATTACGCGAAAGTTATTCATAAACATCTTGAAAATATAGAATTGCTGAGATAATATCTTGAAGACACAATAGACCTTTAATAATTTTGCAAAAGAAGTCTTCTGGTCTACAATGATACTGTCTTTAATCGAACAAATGTAATAATTAGTGTATTCAGCAAAAAATACAATGCCAGTTTTATGCCGGTACTTCCAAACAACTCACTCCTTATATTGAAATCAAAAATATAAGCTGTGATCAACAGGAACTAAGAATTATTACTCCTTAGATGGAAGAACGCACAAAAAAAGTTGAATAGTTCAAATAATGCCATCATTACAGGGAATATGAGCTGTTAAAAAAATTGATTAACGTTCCTAAACAGATGGATCCTAGATGTCAAGATAAAATCTGCACTTACCAAACACTAGAGAGCTTAATGGAATAGGAATTGTCTTAGGATCAAGAAGGCCAATGATTTGGATTATATCCTTTCTAACCTTATTAGTTTAAAAGAAAATAATGTTAAATCATTGATTATATGTAAGGATAAAATAAACCATGAAAGATTTCAATCTTTATTTCTTCAATAAATAATTTCTTGTCTCATCATTATTAAGATCGGACATAATACAATGATCGAACTATAATTTGATAATTTCAATGGTTGTTGAAAAAGCTTATGAATCAATGAATATAACAGAATCATGGCCCCCAACATAGATATCCCTTTTATTCCATTTATTAAAGATTAATCTCTTCTTCGTCCTCAATAACTAAATTCGAGATAGTTTTCATCAAATTATCCTTTGAGTTGCTTTCGCTCTCTTAATCTAATTGAGGAATCTTTTATTACTCGCAAATAGTTTAGAAAAGAGCTTATTTTGTTATTTTTGATCCATTATCCTACTATTTCAAGTGACGAAGAGCATTAGCGTCGTCGGACGTGATTTAATTGAGTAGTGCATACAGATTTTAAAGATTGTCCTCTTGATCTGGCCCAACGTTAGGCAGCAATAGGTTGATTGGATGAGTGTTGTAGAGAAGCAAAGCCTTTAGATAAGTTTCGACAAATTATGCAAGATCATCATTGGTAATATCGTTTTTTTATAGAACTGAGTCATTGCACGTCATTTTTCTAATTGACATGGTTTTTAAATAAAAATTATTTATAATGTCATCAAAAATTACTCATGTTAGAGTATAAACTTCATTTGTTAATTATTTCTATAGAAGTAATAATTATATCAATTTAAAATCTTGAGATTAATGAGATAATTATCCTTGAATTATTTGTAATGTATTTCTAATATTACTATTTTCTCTACAATCGAATAGATATGAAAAACTGTGTAATGAATGAGATCATATAATCTTGTCAAATTATAAAATTAGATTTATTTTAATATCGAACAGTTTCATCTTACCTGATTATCAATTTCTATCAATGGATAGTCCCCATTGAATAAACTCAATATATACCTCATAAACATTTGAAGTAATCATTGCTATTCTGTATTAAATTGTGTAATTGGTTATCAATCAAGATCAATAAAAAATGGACAAGAGCAAAAGAAGTATTTTTTATTGATATTAAGAAAACCAATTTCAAATCAGGAAAATTCCTTTCAGGAGAAACATACCCGAGAAGACGCCAGAGTTATATGCTTTAGACGTGCACAGCATATGTTTACCTTCACGTAGTCGCAAGGGAATTAACTATGGCAGCCTACACTCCGATAATCACTACGAGGAGGATTTTAATCCACAAGTCATATATTCACCTGCTTATCAGCAATTATACTCCCAGTATATTGCATTGCGAGAGCAGCATGTCCAATAGAGATCTGCAGTACAGCAAGTACCCATCTAAATATACAGGAAATTGAGAAGTTATAAGTATCAGTCACATCCTAGGAAGACTCCAAAAGGAGACTACAAAGTCTTAGAGAGGGTTTATATTCAGAAATCGAGCAATTAAGGGAAGGCTTAAACGAAGTAAGGGATAAAAACTATAACTTTAGATGGGAAATATATCATCAAAGAGGAGCTCATTATATGAATGTTAACGGATATTCTTTTCTGCATGGCGGAGAGTTGAGCTATGAGTAGCTTCTTCAGATGTAATAACAAATGGGTAGCATTCCTAAAGGATTAACAGAAGAATAAATTGGTACTCTTCCCATTAGTGCCTACCACAGTCCAGATGGAAATTCATAAGTGTACAGATCTATTTATAAAGATGTTGCATATGCTTCGACTAGATGAAATAGGAGGATGAGATATTTTCGATTAAATGTCGCCATTGGCAGCATCGTTAGTGCTTGCGAGATTGGCTGTTGAAGCAAAGGGTATGTCCCATCTGTAAGCAAGAGGTGACTCCTTAATGATCATACTATAGCTCTATCCTGAATTATTCATGTCTCTAGAGATTAAATATATAGGAAATTTTTTATGAATAATTTATCATTAAATCAGTTAAAATTCAAATGAATTACCGTCCGAACAGTCACCATAGTTTTTACTAACCTCGGCTTGGCCAGAGCAGTGTGTCCAAGGGCTATGGCTATTCCAAT
>Ga0302188_10000774_pt1 | contig 26375 bp, 16 predicted proteins | sample II_Bog_E2_1_FD_198783 | JGI IMG/M metagenome (GOLD analysis project Ga0302188, IMG submission 198783) | Peat permafrost microbial communities from Stordalen Mire near Abisko, Sweden - II_Bog_E2_1 | ecosystem: Environmental > Terrestrial > Soil > Wetlands > Peat | place: Sweden: Abisko...
TTCATTAATTGACAAATATATAAAAATATTATAAATATTATGATTTGTATCGTTGCTGATAATCTTCCAAATCGATTCGCGCATTGACATGATGCCTTAGTGATTTTTGATAGTATATAATATAATATGTCGAAAGACCACTCCGAACAAGAAACTAAAATCACTCCTAATAAATATTCAGTCAGCAAAAAAACCAGCTGGATTTTGGAGCAAACACGTCAGGCACTTGACTACTATTCCAAAACGAAGAAAAATTAACTCATCAAGACCAAACAGTCCTACTTTTAAAGAATTGATCACAATCTTTCTTAATCAGTCGATAGTGAAGTCAGGTCTCGTAGGAAGAGAAGGAAGAATAGAAAGAAGAAAAATATTGTTCAGCCTGTTCGCAAGCCTGAAAGGGTCAGTCATCGACAGGAGGAATATTATAAAGAACCTTAATTGGAATCTGTAACTCCCATAAATGAACCCGAGGAATAAGTCATAAGGAATGACGAATAGAACGATTAAAGTAGTCTTTCCTCGGTAGGCAAATACGAACTTAGACCGGTGCACGAGGTGATCCTGTAGATGCAAAAAACAATCGATTCGTATCTATAATTTCAGTACACCAATCGCAAAAAGCGAAGTATTACCCGTGAATAGCTTTTCTCTTTTCTCACTACTACTCGATATGCAATAAGCGGTAAACGCTATTTCGAACATCTCTTGATTTACAATTCAAACCTGTACAATTGGAACTAAACTCGAGATCGATTATTTTGCCACAACTACACGAATTAACTCATTAACAAACGTTACGAGCAGACCAAACAGCGCATGACCCAAAAATCAATTGCAGCTCTTCTCGTTTGACCTTATAGGTGGAATGATAGTTTATTTAATCATCATAATTGTAACTTATGAAGACTAGTCCTGAGAAAGGAAAATCGGAGGAAGTGAGAAGGAAACAAATTTAAGCAACTCTCAATGAACTTCATCGTTTACAAGCATAAATATATGAACTTAACGTGCCTGAAAATCCGCATAGCAATGCTCCTGTTAAAAAGGAAGTGAAGCAGTTAGCGTATCTCTATGAAAATATGACAAGTACTAAGCCTCCTATCTAGAACCTAAAACCAAAAACAATCTCAATATTGCCAGAGAGGATATTGAGAAGGCGATGAAGTTAATATAAAAAAGTGAGGGAAACGGCCCAGTTAAAGTTGATAGCAGGCGTTTGGGGAGCATGATGAAACAGATGTTTGGAGCATAATTAGAGGTCGGTCTGATTAAGAAGGGATAAAATAAACAAGGATGGTTAACTGCTGAATAACTCGATTAGTTCATCAATTACAATGAATTTGATGGGTTTGATCCCATCCAAGATACTTATAACTTGTTTGTCGATGAAAACAATAGATTCAATTACGCAAAATACAAGCAATTCAATTAAATTCTTGGTCTTCCAGCAATCACTAACGATCAGGCCTTCAAGTCCACCCTTGGGTTGGATAACAATGATGAACTATCCTATGATCAATTTGTAAAAATAATGACAATGAAGAATGAGAAGCAATGATAGATATTTACATTCTTCATTATAGTATTATAATTTAAATCAATGAAGGCCTTCTTCGCTCTATTCATCATCTTAACCCTGCTAAAATTGGGACACTTCCAGTGTTTGACTAACTACTAGTATCAGGACAGCAATACCGGATTATGCATGCCTTGCTCCTATAATTGTCTTACCTGCTATGACTCTGCCTATTGCCTGCAATGCATGGACCAATACTATCTCACTAGCAGCAACACTTGCAGCTAGTGTTTATTTGGCTGTTCTATTTGCTTAGACAGCATTTCTTGTACATCATGCAATAATGGATTGTACCTAACAAACGATGGAAGCTGTTCTGTATGTTCGACTGGAGTTGCAACTTGCACAATAGCAATTATACAGACCTGTCAAGACGGCTATTTTTTGTTATCCTCTATCTGTGCTGGTTGTTTTAGCAACTGCAAAACTTGCTCTGATTTTGTAACCTGTAATTAGTGTAGCCTCACCTACTATTTATCCTCAGGTTCGACTTCCTGCTTATCATGCACAACTAATTGCCTTATCTGTGCAAATTCAAGTTCTTGTTCATAATGTCAACAAGGCTACACTCAAAGTGGGACTGGCTGTGCCCTTTACAATTGCAGTAGCTTTAATATATTTTGTATTGCTTGCACAATTAACTCATGTCTCACCTGTTCACAAGGAAAATATTTATCAAACGGAACATGCTATCAAGGTGGAAGTTTACTGTGTCTATAAGCTAGTGGCCTTTATAATACAAACTGCTTAACCAGCAACTATGGATGTCCTTCTTACTCCTCAGTCCAAACCGATTCAAGTGGAAATGAACTTTCAGTGTGTCTACCTTAGAGCGCAACCCAACTCGAATAGTTCATTTTTAGTTCAAACTCTAACTATAATTGCAGTGGGTCCTGCACTCAAGCTACGACTTTAAGTTTTAGCTACTAAACTTCTCAGGCCTATTATAAAATTAATTTTTACTTAAACGTTAGATTTTACTCAAGTCAAACAAGTCGAAATTTCAATATTTCACTGACGGATAAGAATGGAACTTCCTTAGCAACAGTCACTCAAGCGATAGATATCTCGAATGAATTGAATAGCTTTAGTCAGATTGATGCTAACTGTGAAAATTGTATGTTTGGACAGAAGATAATAACTGGGTCATTTTCTTTTAGTGGTGGGGAATATGCGACAAATATTTTGCTACATGATGCAAGCGGATTGTTTGTAGTGGTGTAAAGCATGTTTGAACATCATATCTGTCAAGTCAGCTATTGCAGCAATTGCACTTCTGCAGTTGACTGCTATGCTTGCTTTTCGCCTTATTATCTTGAGTTAACAACTTGTGTTAGCTCCTGTGATGCTGGTTTCTATCTCTACGGCCAAGTTTGTTAACTATAATGTCCTTCCGGAACATATACGCTTTCTTCTACTTATACTTGCTAAATTTGCGTCAGTCCATGCCTCACTTGTTCAGATTCAGTGACTTGCCTTACCTGCTTAGCAGGCTATTTTTTATAGGGATCATCCTGTCTCACAGCTTGCACCAGTACTTATCTTTTCGCTAACATTACAAGCAATGCATGTTAAAGTTGCCCTAATCCTTGCGTTACTTGTCAGGCTATCAATACTACAGTTACTTGTCTTAGTTGTGCCGAAGGGTATTTGTACAATGGAAGCAGCTGCGTTTTTCTGTGCCCTTGGGGGTCTTACGGTAACTTTATAAATGGAACCAGTCAATGTGCTGCATGCCAATCTTCATGCACACAATGCTATATAAATAGTTCAATTTGTTAATCATGTTCAAGCGGATATTTATTGCTGCAGACAACTTGTGAATCCTTAGCGACTTGTCCATCTTCTTACTACATAAACTCAACCTATAATCAGTGCATTGGCTGTCATTACCCTTGCGCTTCTTGCTCTTCAAGTGCAACTGTCTGCAGTTCTTGCATCAAGGGTTCTTTGTACAACTCGCAATGCTTGAATCAATGCCCGCAATATTACTATCCAAATTACTTAAATTCCCAAAATATTACATGCCAAAGTTGCATATCACCTTGCTTTGCCTGTTTAAGCACAACATCTTGCATATCATGCGTCACCAATTATTATTTGTATCAATCAGCCTGCATATCAACTTGTCCAATTTACTTTTATCGCCAAAATTCTGATAACAGCTGTGTTCCATGCAATCCTCCCTGTAAAAGCTGTCAAAACGCAACAGCATGTTTGAGCTGTAGTACGGGATATCTTGACAATATTACATGCACTTTAACCTGCAATTCAACAGCCTACATCAGTTCATTATTTGAATGTACAATCTGTCCAACCCCTTGCTTAAGTTGCTATTCAACCTCATACTGTTTGGCGTGTTCTCTTCCCTATTTGCTCTATAATAATTCCTGCATTACTAATAATTCATGTTTAAATTAAACAGGCTATTATCCGAACTACAGTCCTAGCTCAACCAATGCAACCTCAGCTGTGTGCAGTCCTTGCACTTTTCCTTGCGCATCATGTGTAAATACCTCAGTTACTTGTATGTCATGCTCAACGAACTATCTTTACGTGTCCGATATGTATAAATGCGACAGCAGTTGTCCAACTTCATACTACGTAAGTGGATCTTTATGTTTGCTCTGCAACTAGAATTGCTATCAATGCAGTGATATTTCAACAAATTGTACAGTTTGTTCATCAGGAATGTACCTCTACAAAGGTAACAACACATGTTAAACCTCTTGTCCTAATAACTACTACGCTGATGATTCAACTCAAAGTTGTGTTCTATGCTTATCTCCATGTCTCACTTGCTATAATGCTTATCTTTGCAGTTCCTGTCTCATCAATATATTTTACTCCAAGCAATGCGTGAGCAGTTGCCCCTCTTCAACATACCTCAATGCAACTATAAATACCTGTGTCTTGTGCACAAATAGTTGTATTACTTGCTCTGGTTCGTCAAGCTCATGCTTAAGCTGTGCCAACGGTTATTATCTTTACAATTTTACCTGTTCATCAGGGTGTCCTTACCTGTACTATGCAAATGAATACACAAGAGTTTGTTCAGGTTGTTCTTCTCCTTGTGAAAATTGTTCTTCCGACTCAACTTGTCTAAGTTGTGTTTCTGGATATTATTACTACAGTTTCCAATGCGTGACAACTTGTAGCTCTTCCTATTATGCTGACAATACTACAAGATAGTGTTTGTCTTGTAATTTAACCATATGTTTGACTTGCATAACAAATGCTAATAATTGTTTGACTTGCAATACTAATTATTACTACTATCAGACTGGATGCCTCCTCCAATGCCCAAATCAGACTTATGCAGATCCTGTCAGTGGTAGTTGTAGTAGCTGTCCATTTCCATGTAATACTTGCAGCAACTATACATACTGTTTGACCTGCCTCACTACTTATTATCTCTTTTCAAATCATTGCTTCTCTCAGTGTCCCATTGGATATTATTCAGATAACTCATCTGTATGCCATCTATGTGGGGTTAATTGCCAAATATGCACTTCTTTAGCTTGTTTGGAATGTACTTCAGGCTATTTTATTTTAAATAATACTTGTTTAACTGTCTGCCCTCTAAGATACTACTCAGGAGTTTAAGCAATAACAAACTATGATTCTTGCCTTTTGTGTCAAACTGACTGCCTGAATTGTTCAACCTATGACTACTGCGTCCAATGCATCACATCTCTTATCTAATTCAATGGAATTTGTCTTTCATCCTGTCCGATTCTTTATTACGCTGTTAATGCGTCAAGCAGTTATTATTGCAATCAATGCTCTCAGTATTGCACAAACTGTATCAATGATACTTATTGTTTGACTTGCATCGGGTCATATCTATATCAAAATCTATGCACTGTGACTTGCCCTAACACCACATATCCATATCAAGGCATTTCTTGTCTATCCTGTAAATCCCCTTGTTAAGACTGTACTGGAGATTTTACATGCACAACCTGCCTTACTGGATATATATATTTTCATCAATATTGCGTCGTTTCATGCCCAAGTGGTATTTGGTACTACCCCTCCAACAATACTTGCGACGTTGACTGTCCTTACAATAAGTATTAAGCCAAAATGACTTGCTATATTGGCGAGTGTAGTCCAACCATGGTGACATTAAATAACTATTGTCTATCATAATGCAGCACTGGATATTATGTCAGTAAATCCCAATAATGTGTCCTTTGTTCTATAAACCCTTCACTATGCAATAAATTGTTCTTAGCAGATCTATAGATTCTGCAAGTCGATGCATTAACCTTAAGTCTATATTACAATCAAAAATCAGAGTTAGCCAACATCAATGACATTTCAGTACAAATTGTGGATATTGATGGCAACACATTTTCGGATAACTACACATCATACCAAATCACTTAATATGAAATGATTTTTACTTTTGATTATCGAGCCATTGAATTGGTTAACATTACCCTCACAATACCCTATGTTCAATCACAATAGACAGATCAATGCATTTCGGTTAATTTGTTTAAAATGGAATTACCTCTCTACAATGATTATAGCAATTACTAGAAAACCTCTCTCATTGGTTACATTCCTCTGATTCTCATAGCTCTCTTGTTTGTTGTCGTTGTGATCAATGTTTGTAATAAAAGCAGTCACTTCACGCAAATATTAGATTTTACGCAATTAGTAGCAGTCACCCTATATCTTAATATTCAATATCCACCCATTCTTGAATACTTTTTATCTGGATTTAGATTGGTCTTATTTTCTCTTGCAAAAGACATGATTAATATTGTTCCTTACACGTTTTCTTCTCCTAAATTCATATATTATCATACGGATACAAGTCTATTTAGGAATCAGTTGATTCCATTAATGCTTTTCTTGGCTATCTTTGTCTTTTTTGTAGTTATTATATCTATTCATACTTATGATAAAACAAAGTTTCAATCTCCTGTCAAAGTAATAAGATATAGGCTACTTAATGATCTTTTTTCACTATGCATGACACCTCTTTATCTTTTCACTTGCCAAGTTTTAAATGCAAAAGCCATAGATTTGGTGGTCACTGCTATTTTGGGATTGATTGGAGTAGGATATGTCATTTGGATCGGTTATAAAATCGTTCAAATTAAAAAAATGGAAGAATTAGCAGGATTGCTGGGAGACTTCTAAAGAACCTCAAGCAAGCTTGGGTTGATGTATGCTCCCTTTGCATTTGTCAGAAGAATCGTCTTTACTTTCAGTCTTGGAATATCTCCTTTTTCACCCATTTCTACTTTAACTCTTCTTCTCGTCTTAACCTTTCTAATTATGATCTGTGTCTACTTTTACCAGCCATTTGATAATCAATACACAGACTATGTCACAATCTTTATGGAATTATCCCTAACTATTTATATTATTTGCTTAATAGTTCTCGCTTTGAATATTTTTTCTCCATCAAACAGCAATAATTTGGGAATTGTTGTTGTGTCTTTAATCACTCTTACAGTAGTTGTAGCTTTAGGATGGTTAATCTATTTAACTATAGTTGATATCAAAAATAAAGGATGCTGCCCAAAAGCCAAGTAATAAACAGTTGATTTGTCAAAGCTCAAGGATGACTATAGTGAAACTAAATCTTAAAAAAATAGAAAAATGGACGCTTAAAGAGATAGATTAGAGAAGGAAGCGAAATAAGGCAAAAAGAAGAAGAAGAAAGAAGTTCTTGAATAGGATTCCGCTCACTAATTTATATAGCGTTTTAATGGTAAATCTGATGAAATTTACAGTAAAACAAACTAAAACTAATAATTCAAGCATTGGAGCGAATAAAGTTCCCAAAAGGAATAACCATTTTCTAAAAAATAAGTGATTCTTCCTCAACTATTGCTGAAGAAGGATTTGGTAAAAAAGGAAGAATGAGTGTAGTTTGATATTATCTTAAAATTATATCAATTAATATGCTGCGGCCAATATTATATTTTGTATAGTTATTTACTCTTCAAATGCCAAAAGGAAAAATTGCACATGGACTTTCCATTCCTGAGGTACCACAAGAAGAAGAGAGTGAAGAAGCGCAATATGAAGTGTAGTCAATACTCGATCGAGTAAACTTCTTTGTTTATTTAGAGAATCACTACCAAAGGACCACTGTATCTCATTAGATGGAAAAATTATCCTGACCCGAAAGATTTTACTTGGTAACCCTTAAAAAATCTTGAAGCAGTTAAAGACTAGATTGATGAGTTCAACAAATAGTTTTTGGAAAAAGTCAAGTTAAAGAACCAGAGTCAAATGCTTTAATTTCCTAAAAATAAGAAGCCAGAGCAGGAAAGATAAAAAAGGGGGATGCCAATTACTAGCAAATTAGAAAGCAAAGATAAGAGCAAAACTGAAGTTATCAAGGAAGTTTAAAGAAAAGGTAAATTGATAAATATGAACAAAAGCATGGAAGTCAAACTGCCAAATTAGCCAAAGTAAAAACGAAAAAAAAACTTAAAAATAGAATCTGAGTAAGATTAAATAAACTACAGATAAAAGTCAAGAAATCCTATCTCTTAAGGGCTCGAAGAAGACATAGAGACATAAAAAATAGCAATTGAAAACGCTAAGTAAAAGAACAATGAATTTTGGAAAAACAATCAATTCAAGTTAGGGGAGATCTATAAGCATTTTATAGATGGAGAATCTCTTTACTTCAACATCAATGTTGTCAACAAAAACAATCAGATCTGCGATATGGTGTCTCTAAGTTTGAACTAAGCCATGAAGGAAGATAAAGAAAAACTCATAAATTATCTGGAATCATACTTTAAGCGAACATTGATCAAGCAATAGATATAAAAATTACCATAGACTAAAAACTTCCAAGAATACTGGGTATCATTATCATGATTATATCTCTTTATTCTTTTCAAGAACATAAATTCCTTCGATTGAGTGCATTATCAATTATTCATCTTTTGAAAAAACTTGTCCTTTATATAGGATGATCATGTTATCGATCCTTTTTTGTTAGGAAGAATTTTTCCAATGAAATACTTTTTCTGTAAGCCAAAATAGTTGACTGTCTGGACTATAGTAGGCTTTTTCATATTTATTAGAGAGGACATTTGACATTTTTGCAGAAGAAGTACTAAATTCAATAATTTTAGTTTCAGTCTTAACAAGTATCGTTTGTAAGGAAGGGGGAAACCTAATGTATTAAACTTCCCGACATTACATCTTGATTACTGTCAATTTTTGTTCTGCTTTCATGCTATACACTTCTATAATGTTAATAAAATTGTGAAAAATGGCAAAGATACCTGAGTTATCTGAATAATTATTGCAACCCAATTTAGACACCCATATCTTCCACCTCTTTTTCATTGCATCTATTTAATAGTAGTTATTTGGATCATAAACATAAAATATTCTCGCTTTATTTGCATTTTTTATAGATACTGCCAACAGATCGAGAGAAGAGCATTGTATTTAATCATAAGTCTCTTAAGGCCAAGTGAAATGTTTTATAAATGCAAGATTTCCTCGAGGTAAGTCATAATATTTCAAAGCTATTGCTGTGCGAGTTATGTTGTACATGATGAGATAATCATTATGAAGTACAGGAAGATCTTCTTAAAGAAAATTACTTGGTTTGCCATTGAGTACTACTGAATTTATATGAGGAAAAGGTGGTTGATCCGAAAAAATATGAAGAAAATTACTTTACTAGAGAATTAAAATCATTCCGTTCGACATTCCCAGTAGAAGGGAATTACGAAGAGAATTATCAAAATAATATTTACTCTATTTTTTTTTTGAAAGAAAGATTGTGGTTATTTAATTGGTCGGCTTAAATTATTGTAACTACTGCAATTTCTCTAAAGATGAACCAGCATATAAGTTGGTAGAGAAAATTAGGGGCAGAAGATAGTTCACAACCTTCCAATTGGCTTAACGATCTAAGACAATAGTTTATGCGTAATCTTACATTTTTACAAGATAATACTTTTACAAATTAACAATATTTTCATTAGTAACACATCGAAAGAGTGAATGATCTTCAGCTGAATCGACTGTTACTAAAATTGTATTTTTTCCATAACCAATATTCGTAAAGATATCTGAAAGGGTCTCACCCTTTCCAAATTTATCAATTGATATTCTCAGTTAATAATATTGAAAATAAACATTATGTCCATATCGTGAAGCTAAACTTTTGACGAAATTGATGTTTGATGTGGCATCAATTTGATAGCGTTGATGACTAAAAGTGGCTGAGTTACTAATGTCTTACTTCCTTGGCATATTTGAAGAACTAATATAAATTTTTATGGATTGGATGGAAAATTATCTGCAAATTAAGCCTATTCAATGCCTTGGGTATTATTGTAAGTAAAACATAAATGCGGAAACTCAGCCAATATTTATCTTAAAGTGAGACAAGATTTTATAAAGGAAAGCTTATGAAAAGGAGTGACTGGTCTTTGGTAAAGATAGATTCTCGAAGAATAGCCGAAAAGATCAATAATATAGTCTTTCCATTCGGCAATTGTCTTGTTCTAATTTATGATATCAAGTTATATGCTTCGCTGTCTGTCTGCTTAAATGATTAGAATTTCATTGTTTTCTCCCATCCATTACATAATATTAATATTTGATAAGATTGAAAATTTTGAATGATCCACTCTTAAAACTCTTAAGATGAGTGAGACTCTAAAGAAAATGATATGATAATTAAATACAATATATTAATCATTAGCTTTTAGTTTTAAATTGGAATAGAAATTGAGATCACATGGAAAGCAATTAAAAATCCAGTAATGTCGTATATAAGCGAGGCAATACGACCTTTCAGCCATTTTAGTCAGTCGAAAACATGGCTAAAAAGCGACCGTCCTCTACTAAACTTGATTTAGTACTTTATTGCTTAGATAGTAAAAAATGTATGAATAATCGCTGTAGCTGGCAGCCCGTTACAAAATTCTAATGAAATAAAACTAATAACTAAAAGAAAAATACCAACAAGTTTAAAGCATTAAGCTTAATCGTCAAAATTTGATAGCAGTGGTGGAAAAGATCGTAGAATAGAAATCAAAAGAGTTGAGTGGTAAGCAAGGCGGACATTTCAGTTGGCTTGTCTTTAAATTAAACAACAAAATCTATGATTTGAGGGCAAAAATTGACGCTAAGGAGAAAGCTATTCGGGAAATTACTCTCAACAAGGAAAGTGAAACAATTAGACAAAAGGAGACATAAATTTAGTGTTTGCATGAGATCATAGAATTTGCAAAAGACGAGGGTTTAGTTAAGCCAGGATTTAGTGCGAAGGATTCTCCTGAATTGTCGTAAATAAAATAAATTGTATGGATGGAACAAGAAATCAAAGAAAAAGAAACTTAAATCATCGAGGCAGAGGTAGTTTCTTCATAATTTAGAAAACATACCAGCAGGAGGAAAAGGAAGTGAGGAAGCTGATGTAGTAATTGGCCAAAAAGAAGGCAGAACTCAAATCAATAAAAGAAATGGAAAATGAGTATCACCGTGCCCAGTAGCTTTATAAATAGTAGAAACGTAAAAAATAGCAAAGAATTGCTGGCAATAAAAGCTATCTCTAAGAGCTGCAGAACCAAAGAAATTAGTAAGCAAAAAGGTTGGAACTACTAAAAAATCGGTATGCTACGATGTAGCAGTAAGAAAATCAATCAATTGCTGATTTACAGGTTGAGCTGCAGAGGGTGAGGAAATAATACTAATAAAAAATAAGAATAACACAACAATCAGTTATTAAACTTAATGAGTAAAAACTGCCTGAAGGTAAAAAGAAAGAGGTGAAGAGAGTTACTTTTTAGCAGGTTAAAATGATTGGAAAAAACATCAATTACATGCTGGCTCTTAACCTAGTTAGCCATACTGAAATTTCATCATATTTTACAGATGAAGGAAAGGAATAATATTCTATTCGATAAGTTTGTGAAAGACTAAAGAAATATCCGTTTTCGATGCAGAAAGATAATGAAGCCCTTTTGGTTGCTCGTTATGCAGTGGAAGACACAGGAGATGGATATTTCCTTTAGGATATGGATACTACTCAAAATGCTTACATCATCAAATCAGTCTTAACCAAAGTTATTGGATAAGTCAAAATTTATAGTCGAGAATAATCGGAAAACAGGAGAAATAGTGTGGGAACAGTTATGGCTAAATTCGGTAAACTTGTTCAACAGTGTCTCGACATGAAGGAGGGAGGACGATAGCCTTTATATAGAAGAGTTAAATAAAATGACAAGCAGTTCGTTTCCAAAGATCGATTGTAAGACGCTCTTGAGAACAGCCTCGCATCTTTACAAAGCGAATCTGTCTTACATGAATAAATTTACATTACAATGCTTTATCTTTATAGTTATAGTAGAGACCTAAACGAACTTTAAGTCGCCAGATTATTTACAATGAAGTAGTTAGATTTTAACTGGCCTTCCCAAAAATGATCATTATTGGATAAATATATTATTTGGTAATATCTTAAATCAAAGTGAAACTTTACGGATTCTTTTATTTTACAAGGTGAGTAGTTCCGGTTTTTATTGCTTTATCTTTTCATATAACTACATGTATTATGCTAGGATCTTGAATTTGAACTGGTATGGCTGAGAAGGGTCGAATTTCACTTACTATTTAGACTATTCTTGAGTCTTTTCTTCAGCTTTGGGCATGTAAGGCTGTCTATATATTACATAAATTGTTTTGTAAATGTTTTAGATCAACTCCTACAGTCCTTTCTGAGTTATCAATATCTTATCGGCAGTAAATAAACTCATTACATCCAATGTGTATGTGTCATGCCAAAGTACTCTTGGATGGTTGCGCTGAGCGCGCTAAAAGTTTTAATCCCAATGTTGACTAGTTATTATACACATTAATCCTCTTTCGTCTTTAATGTGAGCATCAAATACTTTACCAATATACTTAGTTTTTCCTTCGGATATAGCTTCATCGTCAACAATCTTTATTTTTCCTTCAGTCAATTTGGCAGATAAAAGGGCCTTTAAAGCATTAAGTTTAATTTTTGCATTTAAAGTAAATGAATATACTTTAGGCTTTGCTCCATGAGCTTTGCCTCCTTTGAAAAGATGAGGGGCTCTTTTACTTCCCATTCTGGCTGTTCCCATTCCCTTCTGTGGTCTCATCTTATGTTTTGATCCATGTGTTTCAGCTCTATTTCTAGTCTTTTTGGTGGTAAATTTATCAAGATTGCGTCTAAAGTTGTACAATCTATAAATAAGATCCCTTCGTAAAGGATAGTTGAAAATATCTTGTGGAAGTTCTACTTAATTTGTAAATTACACACCTGCTTTTTGAGGTATTATCCAGTCTGGAAAGAGAAGACTGGTACATTCATTGGAGCGTTAACTTACAGCTAAAATGGTTTTTAGGACCACCAATTTTGGAGGAGGTATTGTTCGGATTTCAATCGTAGAGTGGGTATCTTTTCAGATTATTTAAGAGTGAGATTGAATGGTTGTAGGTATCGTGAGAGAGCAGTAACTTGCGAGAAACAGCGAGCCACTGTTCTTCCAAATATAATCATAAATTGAATATCACAATCAAATTTACGACAATGACATAATTTAAAGAGTAATAATGGACTTTAAAGCCTTCGAATATTCATTAAAGATTATTTATGATTCACATACTGGATATTTCGGCATATCGATTTATTTAAGATAGGTGTAGGATGGTAATATTCCTGCTGTTTTAAGATTGCTAAATCAATTGATTAATTTTATTACACTTCAATAGAGAAAATGAGTTTGAGTAATTCTCAGACAAAGGCGAAAAGCAGAATAACAATCGAGTAGATTTAAGAAATATCGTAACCACCAAAGGACCTTTTCCAGAGTGGATATCAATAACGCTATTGGCTTAGAAATCATGGCAAGGAAGAATTTATCAATTTTACAGATAAGGGACTTTTAGAACTTAGGAAATATTTTGATTCTCTGGATTAGACTGGAACGGGCTCTATCGGGGTTGAACAATTAGAGGACCCCTTTATTGCCTTCGGTCTGTGCGAAAATCGAGAAGAAGTTGCGGAACTCATCGCAAGTAACATCTAGTATAATCTTAGCTGTGGACTTGGATGGCTCAGGAACGATAGAATTTGATGAATTTCTTATTATTATGAGTACCATTAAGCGAGGAAAATCTAGCGAAAACTCCAAAGGTTCAGCAATAGTCAATTTTTTCAAGAGTAATTGTTAGGCTAAATAGAACTAAGCAGTGGTAATCTTGAGGAGTATGACAAATCGATGAATTTTAGACTCAATGTAAGTCAGTATCGGAGGAAACGACTCTTATAATCGATTATGAGTGATAATAAGGACAAGAAAGACAAAGGAGCGAAGATAATGCAGAATTTTAAGAAGCAGGTAATCGCGAACAACAACTTAAAGTAAATTCTGAATGAATCCAAAAAAAGTAGTATATTTGTGAACGGTTTCGAAATGAGTGAAAAGAAGAATGATAAAGAATTTAATCTATACTGACTATGAGGTAATCGTATGATCAAGGATATTTTTTATAAGATAAAGCAAAATTAAATATTAGCAAAATCCATTTTTGGTAATTTTGTAATTGCCAAATATGTAGGCTATGAATGGTTTTCAATTTGTTGTGTCAACAAAGGATAGTTCCATTAAGAGTTGGATGACTTTTTCAATAGAACCGTTAAATAAGTTAATGATAGTTCTTTCTAATAGACTGATGCAAATCATACGGCAAAAATCAATTACGCTTTGATTAAAATACAATGAACTTTAATTATGAAATATTGAGTAATATAATTCTGATCCCAATAACTGAAGAGCAACACATTTAATATGGAACTTAACAGATCTGAAACCCTTTCGAAAACATAAACAAACCTTGTTACGGAACTCTATAGGGCTACTCACCAGCTTGGCTCCTGGAACATCTGCCATTTTCGCTCTCATCAATGCATTTTTATTTATATTCTAGGTCTTTGATATGGGCAGACAGACGATTAATAATTGGAGGCCATCATTGTGAAATTAGGGATGCTTGTCTGCAAATTTTTAATGTTAGTTCTGTTCACTGGATCGCTCATGATTGGAATTTTGATTCACTGGCCCTGATGTAGATAATCTTAAGTCCCTCGAAGTCAAATGCAAACTGAAGAAAAGTGAATAAATGCAGCAATCTTCATAACAAATTATCTATTTTGCATTTTGATTGAATAGGTTGAGTATAAACATAATTAATAAATAACTTATACTGATACTGATTGCTTTTTATGTTTTGGCTGTAATTGATTGTAGTAATATTTTTAATTGAGAATTTTGATGATTTTTAAAAAATAAATTTTAATCTTCCATCATAAGATTATGGCTCATGCACAAAATTTGCATAATATTCCAAGCATATTTCATATACCATACTTCTTTTTTCAGATGATTATATAATCTCTAAAATATTTTTAAGAAACGTGTTTCAAATCCGTTGATCATAACAGTTATCATCATGGAAATTCAATTACCATAAACCTTAATGGATTTTAAATGCTGCAATGTTAATAGAAATTACAGTTATTTTAAAAATACTAATAAAACAATAAATTTCAACTCATATAATTAATTAGTTTATATTATACTGAAAATGGAAATACGATCAGATCCCCACAATGATTACAGTCATCATTAGATCCTCATCTCCCACACTCAGCCTACACTTTCCATTGAAGGCCTATTTAGCGATGTAAAAATGGGGTCCCCTGATTTTATACTGGAGAGTAGAGTTCTTTATAACAAAGACCCTGCTCGTTAAAAGATAAATTTAGGAGTAGGAATTTATATGGATGAAAATTAGCGTCCTTATACATTTGAAGTCGTTAGGAAAGCAGAAAAAGATTTATTCTAACAATTTCAACATCATGTAATTATTACTTAATAAAGGCATATTTAGAGACGGGTGGACTGCTGTAATTTGTTCAAGGAGCCAGAAAATTATTGCTGGGAGAGACAAAAGCAGTTATTAGCGGGCGGGTAGCCAGCATCCAAACCATTGCAGGTTGTGGGGCAGTGAATATAGGGTTTTCGTTATTAGCATTATATTTACCAAACAGACAAATTTATATTCCCAATTAAACTTGGCCTCTACATAAAGATATCGCTTAAGGAAAAGGAATCAAGTGGGGTGAGTATCCTTACTACAACCAAAGGACAAAAAGTTTTGACTGTTCGGCTATGATTTCCTTTTTAGAGACTGTTGACCCAGGCTCAGTAATTGTGCTTCAGGCCTGCGCCCACAACCCGACAGGAGCCGATCCAAATGAGGAACAGTGGAAAAATATTGCCTCTGTAATGAAGAAAAATGGCCTTATCCCCTTTTTTGATGTGGCTTATCAGGGTTTTGCCAGTGGAGATCTCGATAAAGATGCTTGGGCTGTCAGATATTTTTAAACCGAAGGTTTTTAAATGTTTGTGGCCCAGTCTTTTTCTAAAAATATGGGTCTTTATGGAGAGAGGGTTGGTGCCCTCCACGTTGTCCTGAATGATAAAATTAAAACAGAAAAGGTCCTTTCTCAGCTCTAGTACTTTCAATTTAATTTAGAATCATGAATAGAAAAATGTGTGTAAGTCCCTGCAAATATGGAGCTACCATTGCTGCAAAGATTCTTAATAGTCCTCTCCTATATGAAGAGTGGAAAAGAGAGCTCAAATAAGTGGTCGTAAACAGAATTTTTGAGATGAGATTAGCCTTAAGAAGCGAATTAGAGAGAATAGGGGCTCCTGGAGCTTGGAATCATATCACTGAGCAAGCAGGAATGTTTTCATTTACTGGACTCAGCGAAAAGGCATGCACTATTTTGATCAAAAAGTATCATATCCATTTGTTGAGCACTGGGAGAGTTAACATCGCCGGAATCACTCCTAAGAATGTGGGTTATTTAGCCTACTCCATTAAAAAGACTCTGTAAGAACTACAGGAAAATGATTGATGATTCTGATTTAGAATATGCTTTGAGAACATTTGGTTAAAAACAATATAAAAAATTACTCTCATATTTTAGAATAATGGTTGAGATAAAACCCTCGAATTCTGGTGTGAAGTTCTTGATGAAAATAGTGATTATTTTCGCAAGGAGTAAATTAATAAGTCTTCAACTGCCCTCATACGATTTTAACAAAAAGAAAAAATGATTATGAAATTGCTTTTTCTAAAATAAAGAAGGATTGTTCTTTTAGTTAGATTTTGATACTTTCCCAATGAAATTAATTGGATCATTAAAATTTAATGACTGTATCGTTAAATTTTATTAAGTAGATCTGTAATACTTAGATATGTTTATTCAGATTAGATGGCTATTGGTCCTATCTCTAGTAGTCATGGCCTCCTCTGTTCACATCCTTCATGAGTACAACAATTACAACCAAAAGTACCAAAACTACCAAAACTATGACAATTATGATGATGATTCTTCCAGTGATGATTCAGATGACACAACAAACAATCTTCCTCCCCTTAATCTTGATTCTTTAAGAAAGCTTGAATTAGCCAAACACAATGCACTGAGAAAAAAACATGGATGTCCTCCCCTAGTTATCAACAATACTCTCAATACCATTGCTCAGAATTACTCCTCAAGTCTCTATGCTTTACAAAATGGACTTGTTCATTCTCAACCAGCCAGGAAAGGCAAATACGGCTAAAATCTTTTCTGGAGTTGGGGAAGTCCTTCGATTACTTATAACGGAGGTGACGCTTCTACGAGTTGGTACAATTAAAATAAGTACTACAATTATAAAACATTCCAAAGTAATGATCCTTCACAGATGGTTGGTCATTTCACAGCAATGATCTGGAAATCGTCGACTTCAGTTGGATTCGGGTATACTCAAGGAGCTGAACAAGGTGGCTTTGGCATTTACGTCGTTGCGAACTATTATCCTACACCCAATGTTATTGGAGATTATGCCCAGAATGTGCCTAAACCCCTATGATCTATGAAATTAGACCTTATTAAAATGTTATTTCCTTTGTTTATATTAATCTAAGTTGAGCTATATTCATAACAATGATTCGTCTTGCTAATGTACTGAGAAGAACTCTCCCCCTCGTTCCTTCCAGAGCGGGAATCCCTCCCACCTGGGATAGGCCCGATCCCCCAAAGAGTCGTCTGGTTCAGTTTACGAGGCGAGTAATCTATTATTTACTCAGTTAAGTTGGGAGGAAATTCATCTATTTTACTTGGACGCATCAACTCCAACATCGATGGTTGTTAATCCTGAAATTGCAGAAGGTGACATTATCGAAGCCTTTCCTAAATTTGCCAAATAAATTCTTTATCTGTTCGTGGCTGCATTGATAGTTGGATGTGCAGGTCGTTTATGGGGTAGTTATCGTGTACATCATCTTTAATTTAGACGTTTTGGCTTCCTTCCGACTACGAGGGAGACCTTCAAAGAGTTTAAACAGGCAGAAAAAATTTCGATTCTAAATATGGTCTCAAGGATCTGCAAAATAATCCATGGAAACTCAGTAAGTGATCTTATAGTGCAGATGTATGGCCTGAAAACTTTCCTTTGGCCAATTGGGGTCGGCAAGAGATAAGCTATCAATACCCACCGAAATAAAGTGCAATTGAAACCATTAGACAAATCAATAAGGAAGGATTAGCCTTTATAGCGAGTCTAAGAGCTAAAGTCGAAGAAGATATGAAAAAGGGCGCTCACCATGAACACCACTGATCAATAAATAATCTCACAGATGACAAATCTCATAATAAAAAACAAATTTTAGGCACAGCTGTCAGCTTGAAGATAATTGATATTTTTGAGCGCATTCCAAAGAGTTGTTTCTATCTTTATCAGAGCAATCATATTGGTTTAAGTTTATTGATAAGGAGGCTAGTCTATTCAAATTATAATTGCCTTTGACTGTTTGAACTTACTATATTAGCCACTTCTAATTTTTAGACCATAAACATTTACGAGAATGTAAGCAATGCCTGAAAAGTAGCATCAGGAAGTAAGTACTTTGGCAAACCCCTTCTAGATCTATCTCACCAAAGGGCAAGTATAAGCACTGGGAAAGCTTCTTCCTCTCAGATACTCCCTCCAACCTCAACCAAAAAAAAAAGGCAACCCGTTGAAATGTTCCATCAATAAAAACAAATAAATCTCGAATTTTCCCAAAAGCAGATAGTTGAGCAATATTCTAGAGCAAATAAAGGATAATGAACAGACTACCGATAACAAGCAGATTGACAGATGCTCTTCAGTCAAAGACAATTTGAGGTCAACTTCCCTAAAAAACAAGTCAATATCAACCACCAATCTCCCTCTCAACTAGATTCATCAAAATACCGAGAGGCAATTTTATGGAGATTTGATGTTAGCTTTCCTCGATTCAGTCAAATAGAAATCAAATATTGTTAAATTTTATAAAGAATAACTCAAAATTATCGAGGAAAAGATTGTTGGTAGTTTAAGCTACTCCATGACAGAATTTGAAGAAGATTTTTATGAAATATTCAAAATATCAGAGAAACCACGTTCCAATCGCAAGCTAGGTGTCCAAAATGAAATTAACTCACTCTACAGTAAGTGGAAAGAAAACATTAAATTGGAGGTGTAAAATGGAAGAAATTCATAAAATTAAACTGAAACTCATCAAGAAAATAAGGAAAAATGCTGCTAACTTCTATAAACAAAACCAAATCATAAAGTTAAAAAGTCAAATAAACAATTAATACCTCCGAAAGAAGTCTAAAAGCCTAAGAATTTAACAAAAAAAATGGGAAAAACAAACAAATAGTGGCAAGCTAAATTATAAAAACCAAAATTGACCAAAACAGGTGAGACTTCAAATTCAATCGTCAACCATTCCTAAAAAATATCATTTCCTGAGGCTTGCAAAATAATGAGAAGACTAAAGATATTGACAGATTAGGAGTGTCAAAGTGTGCTTGAAGATGCAAAAATGTCTAATGTTGATATCTTAACCATCCGTCAGTCAAGCAAAGGAGATTTAAAAGTCTTTTTAGGCAGTTTGAATAAAATATTGTAAAGCAAATACAACTTGTCTCTATCCGATGAAGAGAGTAATAGTGAATCTGAAGAATATATCGAATCTTCCTTTGAAGTCTAAGACGAATTCTGATTTCCTGATAAATCATACTCCTCAATTATCAATCATATCGTAAAGTATATTTAATAATCCATTCTAATTGTCAATCATTGTCACTGGGTAATATTTTATAATGATAGAGAGCATCTTCTATTCTTCTTTAAGTTTTTTAGATCAATGGCTTTATTTGCTAACATGACAGCTTTTTAGAAGTTATTTATGTTATTAGCCTACTTTGCCTTCTGTAGAGCTGTTTTCCATAAAATTAGACTCTTATTCATTAGAACATTTTCAAATTGACTAATTTTTTCATATTTGTTAATGCATTTCCTCAAACTCTTCTCAGCTTTTTCTGAAGTTACTTTTTTAACTGAATTGTGAAGACTATTAAGTGAAGTAAGCATATAGTTGAGTTGTTTATTCTTAATTTGAGAATAGTGAACTGATCTTTCGGTTTGTTTAGTGCCAAAATAATGAGCTTTAATTGAATAAAATTGGTCATTATTGGCGGCTTTCTTCATTTTGTGAAATGTAATATTAGAGTGATTCAGTTCAAGCCAATAATAAGATCACTACAGCGAATCATTTCTGCTAATCATGGATCCTTCTTCGTTGCTTTGCTCTTTTATCTCTGACATGACTAAGTATTTATTCCTAAGTTTGCTTCCTGTACTCATAAACTCCTGACCTTGCCCCAAATCCGCAAGCGTTTGCTGGTATAGAGACAGCATAGTTTTTAATTATGCTGCTCTTCTGGCTTACAGTTCTTCATTTTATTCATATTATTCAAAGTCTTCTTTGTATTCATTTTCATTTTCGTCTTCTTATCTTTTTTGAACAACTTATTATCTTAAAGATTGTTCTATCTTTGGTTTTGACATTGACAAAGTATTTTCACTCTTCTGTGATCTCTTTGTCAATTCAAATGAGATAGAGTTATTCGATAAGGCTTACACCTATTTTGAAAGGCGAATTGGATCCTATGACATTGAAAGTGTGCAATTAAGGAAGCTATCGCTAAGCAAGGCTTGAGGATTCTTTTGTAATGTTTTTTGAAGTAAATCTAGTTTATTTATTGTTTCTGTCGCAAAGACTTGAGGATCTTTTAAGGTTTGAGTGTATTGTGGATCTTTTACTGTTTGGGTGTATTCAGTTTGAACCGTTCCTTCGAAAGGATCATTTTGCGAATTTATAATCTTTGATTTTTAAATTTGACTGCGTAGTGAGCTTGACAACTTACTATCATTTTTGGATTTGTTCTTTTTCATTTTAATGGCAGATTATACTTCTAAACTTTCCACAGATTCGCAATTTGATTCATTTTTGATGTCCTATTTCGAAGATATTTCCATTGATTGAATCGTCAAGTCGGATGAGTTGGACAAACTACTATTTTAAAGCATTCTGCTCATCTTTGAACTGTTTTAAACGTTTGAATTCTCTGTTTTGAGTTTCTCTTGATTCTGCTAAAATCTTCCTTTCTTATTGAGTTCAGCAAATGCCAATTTCACTACTTTCTAAACCTACTTCATCTTCTATTTAATTTCCTTCTCATAATTATTGAGTTAAAGTTTTCCTACTTTTTTATTCTTCATTCCTGCCATCTTTTGATTCACTTCCGCTTAGAGCTTCTTCAACTGGTCTTTTACTGCGTTGGTCTGCCTGTCGATTAGAGAGTCTGTGAGAGATGGAGTGTCAATACCTTTTGGGTACTATTGCTTTAGATTATCCTTTTAATTTATTCGATTTATCATCAACTGCACTAATACCTTATCTTTGAGGAGATCTTAGATCTTTGGACGCTTGTCAGGATTTCGAATCAGCATTTTTCTGTATTAGCAAGAATATACTTCACTAACTTTCGAAGATCTTAAGAGTATAGGGAAGGAATTTCCTTAATGTCTCCTTGTCGAATCAGATCCATCATTCGAAATAGACCTATAGGCTTGTCCTGAGCGTCTTTGGTCGGAAACATTCTATCAAGAGCGCAGACTTCATAAATGACGCACCCTAAAGACCAAATATCTGCCTTATAGCTATAATTTTGAGATTCAACCATCTCTGGTGCCATGTAAGAAGGAGTTCCAGCTGAAGTCTTGCAGTTTTGCGCAGTGGAATCCAGCAGTTTAGCAATTCCAAAATCTCCCACTTTAAGGTTCATATCCGAGTCAACAAATATATTTTGAGGTTTCAAATCTCGATGGACAATATGATTGGCATGCATAAATCCCACAGCTAGTAGCATCTGGAAAATCCAATTAGTAACCATATATTCGCTGAAATGCTTTCCTGCTTGTCGACGTTTCTCAACATGCCATGAGAGATCACGCTCTGACTATGTACTAAATTACCTCCGCAATATTCCATGATGAGGATAAGTTCGTCCTCAGTTGCAAAACTTTAAACATAGCGAACGATGTAATGGTGCCGTAATTTGCCCAAAATTTAAAACTAGTTAACTCACGCTGATACCTATTGCAGAGCTTTTTCTTTTTCCACGTTTTGCAGAGCGATATGCTTAGCGATTAGTAATTGTCCATCTGGAATGGTCCTAACTTTATAAATGACTCCATAAGCTCCATTACCAACGCGTTCAAGTCTTTTATACCTCCCCTTATAGACCTCCTACATCAAATATTATGCCCAATTAATATGCGATTTTGATGGATAGACAATAGATCTGATCTTTTATGCATTAAGTTAACCGCTCTTTAATTGATGTGACTCTTACCGCCATAAGATCTTGTATTAATGACAGAAAACTCATACTAAACTGCTTTTAGATAGGCTGCTACTCCAGGACTGAGGTAGTTATTTTGGCAAAAACAAGCTAAATAAGTTGAATGGTTCCAATTTCCTTAAAAGATTCTTGATTGCCAAGAGCCAGCATTTGCCAAATGGTTTCCTGATGGAGAAATCAACATCACTCATAACATGTTTGATCGCTTTCTACCAACACACGCAAACAAGAGAGCTCTAGTTTGGGTATCAAACATGGTGAACGTTGAAAAAGAGTGGACTTTACGCTAGGCTTATTAATAGACATGCAAGATGGCTCTTCTCTTTAAATCAAAGGGAGTCGTAAGGGGAGATCGCATCATTATCTACATGCCAATGATCCCTTAAGCTTTATTTGCCACATGGGCATGCGCTCGCCTGGGAGCTATTCATTCTATTGTGTTTGGAGGATTTGCTGCTAAGGAATTAGCAAGCAGAATAGTCGATTCAAAGCCAGCTCTAATCGTTACGGCAAGTTGTGGATTAGAGCCAAACAAAAAGGTTAACTACGTTGATATTTTAGCTTAGGCAATTCAAATATCGGAATGGAATCCAAAGGTGATCATTAAGCAAAGACCTCTCCTTCGGATAGAATGCAATAAATAATGGTAGGAGCTTAATCTCTAAGCTATAGAATTCAAAGATGTGCCCTGCTAGAGAATGAAAAGCACTGACTATCTCTATATCCTTTATACTTCTGGAACGACTGGCACGCCGAAGGGTATTGTTAGAGATCAAGGTGGAACCACTGTTGCTCTTTAATGGACTATGAATCATATTATGGGAATAAACTAAGGAGATACTTACTTTGCTTCAAGTGATATAGGGTGGGTTGTCGGGCATAGCTTTACCATCTATGGTCCTATGCTTAGAGGAGCAGCTACTGTTCTTTATGAGGGAAAACCTACTATACCCAATCCAGGAGCAATTTGGTCAATTATTGAAAAATACAAAGTAAAAGGTCTTTATACCAGCCCAACAGGTTTAAGAGCAATTCGTAAGTAAGATAATCATGGGGAGTGGATAGATAAATACGATTTATCAAGCCTAAAGGGAGTATCAATGGCAGGATAAAGATGTGATATTCCGACCTATGAATGGATTCGGAGCAAGCTTAAGGTGCTCATTAATGATAACTACTGGCAAACAGAATGCGGCTGGATTATTTCTTGCAATTATCAAAATTTATACACATATCCCTCAAAACCTGGAAGTGCCACAAAACCATGTCCTGGCTTTATCGTAGAAATCTTGAATCATAAGAATGAGATCGCCCCCACTAATACTTTAGGTAAGTGAAAGCTTATCATAGGAAAAGTGTGTGTTAGATTACCCATGCCGCCTTCTTTTATGAGCACTCTTTACAACAATGACAACGCTTTCATCGAAAAATATATGAAATAAACTCCAGGATACTATACAACCGGTGATGCTGGCTATATTGACAAAGATGGCTACCTCAATGTGATGACTCGGCTCGATGATATCATCAATACGGCAGGACATCGATTATCAACTGCTGCTATGGAGTAGATTTTATTATCGCATCCCTCTATATCTTAGGCTGCTGTCGTTGCGAAAATCGAGGAGTTAAGAGGTGAAGTTCCTGTTGGATTTATTGTTATCAAAAACGGATATCCAAGAGAAGGAATATAAAAACAATTAGTTGCTCTTGTCCGAAAGGAAATTGGGCCTGTTGCTTGTTTTCAGCGAGTATTAGTTGTTGAGAAATTACCAAAGACAAGAAGTGGAAAAATACTTAGACATGTTCTCAGGAAAATGATTGAGGGAGAACCCTACAAGTTTCCTGCAACAATTGAAGACTAATCTGTTCTTCCAGTTATCGAACAAATCGTTAAAAATTTCGGAGGTGGGCTTGGATAAAAATATACACTGGAATACAGAGGAGATGTTGACCACTTTGATGATAAGTTCGATGAAGAAGAAGATGATATTGAAGCTGAAGATAAGAAAAAACCTCAGAAAAAAGTAAAGCTGAATCAATAATGATGAATACGCTTAAATGCTGAATACACCATTTAATTAATATATTTATTATTTATTATTATCACTGAGATTTATAACAGATAATGATCAACTATGACTATTCTAATAGTTATGACCGATTGATTTATAGAATTTAATTTATAATTCTGTTTATAATGAGATCAACAACCTTCCTCTTCACTCGCTTAATCTTTCTCAATAGTAAATACTCTGCTCACCGAAGCCCATTATTGCCAGTATTTTACGATATCAACGTGTCACTCTACTCCAAGTAACTCTTACAACTAGTCAGCATATCGAAGATTAAATCGATTGAACAATTATTTTAACTTCATGATAAAATGAATCGATACTTCAATTCTCAGCATTTGGCTTTTGCCTCGAGACAGCTGGTTAAATTTGTTGCTATTCATCAAAAGAAAGCACAAATCAGGACTGCATATGCACCGACACAAAATTTATCCAGTTGGTCGAACCTACTAAACAATATTTATAAAATTGATCCTTCTGTTCTGCTCTGTGCGGGTACAACTGATATAATTAAGAGTTGATTGATTTTAGTCATTTTCTGTACAAAATGACTTTCTTTCAAATTCCAATAAGCCAATTGTTCCCCTCTTTGTACGCACTAAGCCTAAGCTATAGACTTAAATTAATAAAAGCAGTTTCCTCCCAAGATGTTTTGAAGGAAATGAAGTTTTCGCAACTTGTGTCCATTCTGTTTAATCTAATTAATATTTAACCCAGGCATTCTTTGGATATCTTGAAATATATTACAACCATGCTAAAAAATAAGCCTTTTTGCACCTGTTTTCATATTATTCTGCTTAATAAAAGCTTGCAGGTCATAGAAGGTCAGCACTTAAATTTTTTAGATGAGCCTAGTATGAGAGAACTTAAATAATTAATGACCAAGATATTGCTTTAGCAAATCAATATAGTACGGACTTATCTCAATCATCGAACTCTCATCCAAATATATAATGTTGTTGTTCAAACTGATCCAAAAGCTTCCTTTTAATTACTCAGTCTTCTTTTAGAAAAAGTACGGGAAATAAAGCCGAACGACACACTTTATCAAAGTTTTTTCGAACTTTAGTTCAATCTTTTTATTAATAAAATAAAAAGTAAAGCCTACCAGACTTAACAACCAATATTAGTGAATGAACTGTTGAATATTTTAGACAAAAAGAATAAAAATTGGTTAAAATCAATGACAAGGAGATGATAAGGGCTATTCGTTCGGTATTAAGACAATTATATGATGTTGCATATATATATGAATTTCCCTATATGTTTCATTTATTATAGACAGTGGATATTATATGTGAATCCATCTTCCTTTCAATTGAAGATTTCGACGCTAACGAGTTGTTAGACTCCTTTCATCCTTATTTCATTGATATAAATAGGCATATTGATCCCGCATGCAATCCCATCAATGCAACCTAGTTTAATCTAGCAAATTTAGACACTCTCTACCATCCATCACAAAAAAATCACCAATAATAATAATGAGTTTAATTTCAATAAAAAGTAAATTATGTTTCCAACTTTTAAGCAAATAGTCAGAATTTAATAGTGAATAATATATCTAACTATGTACTCTTGTAGTGCAAGACTTTGACATTAATATATTAATTAATACTTTTTATATGAACAGAGCCCGTTCTTAAGAAATGGAAGTACCTCTTTGCACCAAAAATCATTCTGGAACCTTGATATATTTCTGTAGAAACTGTGCCAATAGCAACATGCCTATGTAAAAGATATTTTTTTGCTCTCAGTGTAATCCAAGCGCACTAAATTCTCATGTAAACCATAGCACTGAGAGAAATGTCGTTACCAATTAAAAGTTTCTTGGGCCCTACAAAGAATTTAAAACGTATGTGCAAACAAATAATCTTCT
>Ga0302188_10000776_pt1 | contig 26357 bp, 19 predicted proteins | sample II_Bog_E2_1_FD_198783 | JGI IMG/M metagenome (GOLD analysis project Ga0302188, IMG submission 198783) | Peat permafrost microbial communities from Stordalen Mire near Abisko, Sweden - II_Bog_E2_1 | ecosystem: Environmental > Terrestrial > Soil > Wetlands > Peat | place: Sweden: Abisko...
CTATTATTGTCATAAGAATATATTTAAAAGCAATATTATCATACTGTTTAATTAATACAGAATGGATACCATTAATTGGAAAATCAAAGAGTTCATGAAAAACAACTAAAATCTAGTTATGTCTTATTAATTATTAAGAGTAATTTTTTAGATCAAATACATGGTTGCAGTCAGTGTTGACCTATATAATGCCCCCAAAAATAATATGCTTGGATATTAGTCCATGTTGTAGTTAAACTTTAATAAATTTGAATGGAGATATTGAATCAATCACAGATATTGAATGTTTGGAACGTCTTTTAATGCGGGTATTTGAAATTCATACAGAACGTAATCCTTATAAAAATATTTCATGTTGTCAAGAGACTCAAAATCCCCATTGGATAGGGTTACTCTCAAATCTCGATGATTGTGAGGTTACTTGATGCAGAAATAATCTTATTTTACTTCTGCGAAGCTGCTTTGTATATTAGACAAAATTACTGGAGACATTTACGTCGAACTGATAATGGGAATCCTTGGGGGATTGCCCTCAGCTTGGGTGTTTGCTCTGATTGCAATTGTCATGTTATCAAAAGCGGAGTCCTTGATGATCTCTCGCTAATAATGTTTGAACATTCGCAAAAAATAATAGAAATAGATCTAATAATCCTAGAGAACTAAAATTATACATACATAAAATACTGATCAGAACAAAATGTTTAATTCTCGTAAACAAAAGGCGAATTCAAAACTAAAAGTCATTTGTAAATTATTTTGCAGTTATGTGCGCGGATTGACCATTACAGTAGTTAAAAATTAATGTTTTATGTCAGAAGAAGTATCCATTTGTATAAGCACTTCTATACTAGAAGTTCAATTCAATTATATTAATATATACATTATATTATAGTAAACCCTCAATGGCAACAAACTACAACGATTACTTGCTGTAACAGATTCGCAGAAAACTATGGAGTATAGGAACAATATCGCCCTAATTGATTCAAGGGTCAGTCTTGGGACTAGTCGGAACAGGCTGCGAAGAGGAACTAATGTACTTGCTCCGCGAAGCAATCATAGGCAACAACCAATTTGCTTTTTTGTTTAGTTATATTTAATTGATCGATCGATTATTATACTTTCCCGTCTTTAACCATATGCTTCATAACTATTTGATCTAATTTTATACTGATGTATTTAGCCATCTTTGCAGGCATGGACATCGGGAACAGCTAGGAAAAATGAAAGTAATCAGGAAGTATTGGCTTGGAAGAATTAATCCTATGCTATATTATCATTTAGGAGAGTCTGTGGCCTACAACAGCCAAGAGGATGCTGATAATTTACCAAAATAAGCCCTTTTGGGAGTCAAGAGTTACTTTTCAGAAGTACTCCTTATGCCAGAGCCTGAGATTATGCATCATTTACCTACCTTTTATGATCAGAAAACCATATTTTAACAAAATAAGATACCGAATAATAGAATTGTTTATAAAGTTAGAAAGAATGAGTTTAAACAGCTAAAAACCCAAGGCTAAATACAAGAAAGAGATCATTTAAAAATTATTAAGCCTATGCATTTGATTAATGAAAATATTGTTCAAATAGAAAAGGAAAAGCGCATTCGATATCCATCAATTGAGACAAATTTGAGTAATGATTCTGAGGGCCCCCGTTATCTTGATTAAGATATTATTGTCTTAGATAAGCTTTCTTAGGATTCTTCTAAAAAAGATACATAGAATGATTAACATTTTATTAAAGTTAAATCCTTGTTGGTTCAATTTAGACTTTTATTTTAGCATTAGTGTAAGGAGTGCGGCTTGAAGTTTATCACCAAGGACAATCATGATTGTCATGTTGAAAAACATATGCAATAAAGATTGGAATCTTACAAAACAGCCAAAAGATAGTGTAAAAACAACCATAAGTTCAATAGACGCCTATTAAATGAAAAGCAGTGGTTAAGTAACGTTGACAATGATCAAGATGAAGAAGAGAGCATTGTGCAAATGCAACACAATGAAACTGGTCCAATAGTTTGTTTCTTTTGCAAAGAGTTGATGGAGATATAATTCATTAGATAAACATGGTTGATTAAAAAGGCAGTAAATATATTGACTGATGGAAAGTCAATAACATCGCATAAGCAATGCATGTTAACTTTTCTGGATAATTAATAGACTCAATGAATGATATTATTTATTTTTTATTGATATAATTTCTTAAAATCCAACAATTTTTAATGCTCAAAATACTTCATCCTCATCAATAAATATTGTAGCATAATTATACAAAATCAAATAAATAGTACAAATAATTTTAATTGATGGACCTTTTAATGTAAAACCCATAAGCAATGCTCCAACCAATTAAGACAGAGCTGACTCCCTTTGAATAAGTTTAATAGATTATACAGTCCCTTCCAAGTGACCAACGCTATCTTATAGTTTATCCATATCACTATAATAGTAAAGGAATTTATGAAAACAATAAACCACCTTATGTCCTCTTGTATTAATAGAATGATCTCTTGACCTTTGGAGATTTGATGCAAAAATATGCTGAAGAGACGAATCAAAAGGAAAAGCCAGAATTCATGTATTTTTTTTTGGATTGTGGACTTAGTCTGAAAAAACTTTAAACCATTAAAGAAGTTAAAAATCGTTTGAGGATTGATAATTTTGATGGGATTAAAGTTTACTTTTCCATTTCCCACTGGATCATAGATGAGTGCTGTGTTTAGTATTTAGCAAATACAGGGGCGATAGATGTTCACTTCGTGTTGACTGATCTTAATTTTTCGATTTATATTCCTATTCTAGGCAAACAAAGTGAAACATACAAGACAGTGACGGAAAAACTAACGAAGGAAATTCAAAGCATTTTTGGAAAGACCATAAATCCTTAAACAATAAATCTTTCTATTAAACAGAACAACGAAATAAAATTAAATGATAAAATCAGCCTAAAATCACTCTCCAAGGAGGATAAGGTGCAAATGAGTTTCTCAAATGGATTTAAGTTATCTACTCCGCCTCTTTTGAATAACAGCTATCTTATTATTAAAGGAGAAGAAACAAATATAAAGCCCAATAAATTGCATTACGACTAGATAAAGGATAAAAAGGTAAAGGATGTCCTCAGCTAAATCAATCCAAATAAAAAATGGAATGACAATGGACTCAAAATTGGTGATTTCATCTTAAAACCAGAAGACAGGTTTTCCAAAGCAGATAATTTGCTCCGAAATACTACAGCTCATTTCAAAAATGTGGCTGGCGTTATTATCAATGAATCCCATATTTTTGAAGCGGAGCAAGAGAATATAATGAAGATTGGTGGTAGAGTTGATATCGAAAGGATAGTTGATGTCAATGAACCGAACATTCAACACCGAAGAATGTGTGATTAAAGGATAAGAATTAGAGCTGAAACAACAAGTCACCCTCATTTTCAAGGAAACTTAAACTCTGTGAAACCAATTCTACTTTACACAAGCGAGCTAAAAGTAACATCAAGTCAAGGAACCGTTACATCTTTATTTAGAAATTTGAATGCATTTTTACGAAACCAGTAGTTTGGAACCACGACTGAGAAAGACTATAAATAAAAATGGGAATATTCTTTTGCTAATGAGTTAAATTAAGAACTAAAAAATATTCCTCCCATCACAAACATCACAAAGTTAAATCCTTTATGGCGGGGGATTAAATATATCACCAATCATACTGTTGGGGAAAGAATCCTATATAAGCAATTCAGTTCGGCTTCCACAATTTAATAGCAGGCACAATCTTTTGCTTATAAGGGTCTACTTAAAATTACCAAAGCATTTACTGCCAGATCTATTAGAGAATACTCTTATTTTCCGACTGAAAGTGAAGTACTATTTGGACCCTATACCGAATTTATAGTCACTAATGTATAAACAATTCCAGGCACAACTATTCCTCTATACGAATTAGAGGAAATCTAAAAAACACCCATGCCTTGCAATAAAAGTTTATTTATACTGTGGGTTGATGACAAGATAAAAGAAGGAAAGCAATTATGGGGCAGTTTTAAAGAGATACAAAAAACTACAGTTATGAAGCAGTTTGAGACAACTTAGGAGTTCAAACTTTGGCTTGAATAAAATAAAACCTTTCTCTAAGATGGAACTACAGAATTTATAATGATCACCAACATGTCCAGAGTCGAAAATAAAAAAAAGAACAGTGAAGCTGGAGTAGCGGCCATCAAATAATATAGAAAATATATGAAGTAAGGTCATATATTTGTATATATCGGATATATCCCTGGAGCCCTTGAAAAGTTAAAGAAAAATAACATTTAAATAGGTGACTAGCACAAACTCCAGGTATCAAATGACCAAAATATCCTGCGTAAATTTTTACGAGAAGAGGGTGAACTGCAATGATTTCCAAAATTTATAATTTCACATGTTTAGAAACATATTATGTATTATACAGTCTATTCATCATAAAAATCATATTAAGGTATCAGACAATCCATTATTAATCAAAATTATAAATAACTTTTTCACCATCATTTTTGTTTCCATCCTTCTTTTATCTCCTTTTCTTTGGTAAACGTCTAATCAATATTTATTTTCAACCGAGCTAAATTTAAATTTGATAATTTTTGTATATTTTGCTCGTTTGTTGTATTTTACTATTTGATTGTTAATTTATTCGATGCTAATTCAGCAAATTCTCAAATTTGCTACTAATAATTTGTTTATCCAGCTCACATAAACTAATGGATAAATTCCTTTTCTTTGTGTTTTTTATACTTTTTCATTAATTGCTTTCGATAAAAGTCATCCTTCTTCTAATATCCAAGAGTAACGCTGAGCAAGTTTAAACTTATGGGCAAAAATTTTGGGAATGTTATAATTCGCTCAAACCTTCACAAAAAGCAATCAACAATACTATATACATACTGTAAAATTTATTTCTTAAAATATGATGTTTTGGGAAAGGGTCTTTGGGATTTAGAATTCAAATTTTAACACAATCATTTAGAAAGAGAATATATGAGCTAAAAACCCAAGAATTTCAAGTCAAAAAAGCATCAAGTCTCCTCAAATACCATTGCTCATCCAGAAGACAACAGTCTCATTCATAAAACACCAGTAAAGAAGTCCAACTCAACTGCTCAAGAGAGTTTTTCTTCTACTCTATCGCCTTTGCTGCCGCCAAAAGTGGAAATATTTTTTTATCAAGGCTCTTAATTGCTTTCAGGAGGAATGAAGATAGTGTAGACTCCTGTTGCTAGATAGCCCAAAATATTTCCTCTGGAAGGAGACATGAATGATGGTCTTATCAATCGCATCATTTTTTAGTCTTAGGATGAAGATGACCATAACAATTCAAGTTCTATAGGCAGCTCAATGTCAGATGAAGATGAAGAGGACGCCAATAGCGATGACAATCGCTTTGAAGAGAAGTAGGATTAGCCATCTGGCAGTTAGGGATTGGATTAAGAATAGAATTAAAGAATTCCCTATTAAGGGGCAGAAAATAGATAAATCATAAGAAGGATGCTACATTCTCGAGCAACTGGCAACAAAACTCAAGAGAGTTCAGGCAAAAAGATTTTCTGTAATTGTAAAAAAACCAAGTGTTTGAAATTATACTGTGATTGCTTCCGCCTCAATCAAACATGCGAGGGCTGCAACTGCCAAGGTTGTCATAATTTAGAGATATATAACGAAGAACGCAACAACGCCATTCTTGCCCTGATGGACCGCAATCCTGATCCTTTCAGTCAGAAGATTGAAGATGACAAGCATTTGAAGGGTTGTAACTGTAAAAAGTCCAACTGCCTTAAGAAGTACTGTGAGTGTTATCAAGCTGGCTTAAAATGTGGTGAGAACTGTAAATGTTAGGAATGTAAAAATGTGGTAAAGGAAAAGAACGGGGAGGGATAAAAAGGTGTGGGCAGCCGTTTGACTGCAAAAAAATAGCGTAGGATGGTGTAAATTTTGCCTTGATCTAATTATTCCTATTGCATGATAAATGTTAAATTAACGATAAACAATATCAACTCATATTATCTTATTGGAGATAAGGGATAAAATATTGTCAGTTATATTTGCTAATGAGCATTGGCAGTGTTGTCCAGTCATGGATTGCTATAATATCATATTTTATTGAGGATATCTTATTATATTCGAGATGCCGTTGGTTTTTGTTAGCAATTGTTAACAATTAAAAGGATTACTTCCATCTTGAATTATTAAGGTGTTCAATAACTTTTGAAGTTTATGAATACATTTCTTCGTGAATTAGTGAGTTTGAAAGTTTTTTAATCCGTGTGCCCTGTTTTTCAACAATCTTCATATGTGACAACAAAAAATCTTAATGCAAATTGTACAAAATAAATCGTTAATCAGAAAAATACGCCTTTTTAAAACAAAAAGACTTGATTTGAGCAGTAAAAATTTGGAAAAAACAGGTTATTACTGCCATTTGCACTTAACCAAAAAAAGGGATTGTGCTGTGTTTAAATTGAGTTGATTTTATTTCAGATATAATAGTTGTTTGGAATGAAAATTCTTGTAATTTCCTTGTTGATCCTTATCTCAACAAACTGTTTGACCTTAAAACGTCAGCACAATGTTGAAGGTGATTCTAAGCCTGAGTCTAATTCATAAGGCCTTTCTTAATCCTAAACTTTAGGTGAGGATCAGAACATAACTGATTATTACCCTATCATCGGGCCCGGAGGTATTTGGAGAGACACTACTAACTATACCCTTCTAACTGATCCCGGATTTATTGCTGGAGGCTTTCAAGATGTTCCCTTGGACAACCTTAGTTCAACTGAAACCGACATCGATCAATTTGTTAGATCAAAAGTTCCATCCCTAGCAGAAGCTAAACTGGTTGGACTCACAGAGCAAGTTGTGAGTGGAACAATTTATTGCTATTCTTACTCAGATGCTTCTGAAGAAAAAAGCAGTGCAGATGCTGAAGAAGCCAATGATCAACATGATGAAGAAACCAAAGGCTCAGATGCTGAAGGGCCCAGCTCAAATTCTGAAGATTCTAGCTCTGAAGGTGAAGAAGCGGATGCCGAAACTGTAGAGATTTGCGTGAATAGCATACCATGGTAAAACAACTACCTCAGTTTCGTGGCTCCTGATGGATAGACCTTCACCAGTGGAGGCAACAACGACTAAGTGGACTCATAGTGATCATAAACCGCCTATTATCCCCATTAAATAAAAAGGATATAATTTTCTTCCATTATTAATTATTTTTAATTTAAAGAGTTAAAATCCCAAACAAAACCCTGATATCTTATCTAATTTGGAACGAATACAATAATACTGATCATTCCCTTTGTAGTGATACGAAGGCCATCTTTTAAAGATCATAACTTTAAAGTTGCTTCATAAAGTGAGGAGCTATCTCGGTTTTACTAACCACTACCACCTGTAAACTCTGCTTCATCGGCACTCGCATCACTCCTATCAGATATCCCATCGCGATTACGGCTGCCAGCTGTAAGTCAGATGCATGAATAAACACCTTTCCTCCTTTACTTATCGCCGATTTGATAAATCTATTCGTCAGTCTGAAGAATTTTTTGGCATCTTCTTCAGTGTTATTGTGCAGATCAATGGTCAAATATTCGAAGTATTTTGCTCTTTTAGTGTACTATTTGCTTGTCACATTGAGAATGTGAGTGATCCCTAACTAAAGTAGAGCTCGCACTTTCAAACCAGAAACAAAACCACCGTAGTGAAGGCCAGGAGCGACTTCGACTGCATCAAAATTTTCAATGAGACAGTTGCTTTCGCACCCACAAAAGGTGCTATGTGGAAATCGATAGCAGTTAACCTCTTCCTCGTCATTTTAGTACTTTTTGCATTCAACATTTGGACCTTCGTCCGCTGATTTATTGATAGAGTACCCCATGCTGCTGATTATAATTAATTTGCATGCTCATTATCTGCTTCTGATAGTCTTAGATCTTTGAGATTGGCAACTTCCTCTTGTTCCTGAGCCTCTTGTGTGCGTTGAACTCTCATTGTCTTCCTAATTTTGAAAGTTTTGCTGCTGGATAATTGCTATGTCATTACAAATATATAACTGCAGTCATAAGATCGATATTGTCATTAGCCTATCGCATTATTTAAAATATTTTAATTCAAGTTATCTGCTATTTTGTGACTAGAAGCCACAATTACTTACAATTGGCATAAAGTGCACCAGCAAACTGTCTTCAATTAATCGGATAAATATAATCTTAATTGAATTTATTAATAAATAAATCTATCCCAATGGGAATCACTCAATCAGACATTACCGAAAGTGACTTTAAGAAGTTTTGGAGGGTCGGTGACTCCATCGATCATCTCGTAGTTTGGGAGAACAAGGATAATCCTGCAAACCAGCTAGAACAGTACTCCATTCGCAATGACGAATCGCAACACTTCGAATAACTCTATCAACTCAGAAAAAATAACCCATACCTTGTCAATGCCTACGCTCTCAAAAGCGATGGGCTTTCATGCAATATGGATCATGATACTGGTACTCGATGTTCCATTTAGAACATATTTTTATCGAAAGAATAAGACTGAGGCTATCCAATATTTAAGATGTCCCGTATCCTAGCATTCTTCATATATATGACGTTGCTATTCATGGTTATTCCCAACTTTCAAACGTAGTTGGATTCTTTCCTGTTGATTAAGATCAAATTGGCATCAATGACAGAGGGCAAGCAAAAGTATGGCTCAATACTACTTTCTAAAGCAGTCACGTGGTGAAAGGTCAAGACATTACCGAGGCATCAATGCTGCAAGCAATCTTTTAAATAGTCGAATCAGTTGTTGATAACTCGACATATCCACCAGAACAGCCGACCATGAAATAGCACCTATCACAGCCAACTCCCTGCACAACCTTTCTCGAGGCGAGCAACAAATTTGTAAGTTATATGCGTCTTTACTTCAATTCAGAAGTGCCTGCAAATATGATCTGTGTAAATGAAGTCGGAGGGACTGAAATGATAAACGATTGGTGCAGAAATCATGAGAGCTATGGATTTTAAAAAAACAGCTTGAGGCTTTCTGAAAAGCTGTGGCGGACTAAGTACAGCAAAATTAATTCTTCCACAAAATACTATTAAAGCCATCCCAATGATAGTGCTGTTATTCGATACGAACCAACTCCCTAAGCTAGACATATCTAAAGGGTAGGAACTGGATTTAGTCTACCTGTAATTCGCGAAACATAAAATGAGTCTCGTACCTATGCACAGCAATCAATAAATCGACAGACAGATTTTATAGTTTAAAGGCAATAGGCTGTACCCCAAGTTATAGTATAACCGTATCATCAATAATTCTCAACACAAATACATCCTCAAGTCATTATTTCTCCCACTCCTTAGCATAAAGTCATCCAAATGCAACTACCAAAATAGACCTTTTTGCAGCCCAGTGTTAGATTTGCAGCACAAGCTCCCGAACAAAATCAATTAGACCATCAGCAGCAGATTTATAATAGTGAACCTCATTTTATAAGTCCTTAGGTCAGATTGCTTCCTCAGCAGATCCCCATAGTATCTCCATCTTCTTACTCTGGATTACTTCCGCCGCTACCTGCTCAATTGTTTACTGAATCTCCTCCTAAATCTGGCAGATAAGGCCAAGTTGTTATCAGTAATGATAAGCTAGTCACCTTATCTCCTCGTATTGTCTCCCCGGCTCCTAGTCATTCGAGTGCAAATGTACCAATGCAACAGTTCCCACAATATTCTCCTTCTAACCCTTTCGAAGTGCCAAGTGAAAGCCGATTGCAACAACAGCGAGTTATTTCACAAACCATAGAAGTTAAATAGACCAGTCCTCAAAATAAAAATTCCTATAAAGGAGTGATCTTTTCACCAACTGAAGGAAACAACAAAACAGTAGAGTTTGGACAATTGGATTGGCAGCCAAACACACAAAAAACCAATTATTTAAATCAAGATTTTAGTCATCTGAGCAGTTATAGCATAAATAACACACATGTGGATCAAAAAGTATTCACTCCGAGTTAAGATGGTAAATCTTCTCCTGAATTCCTTGCTTTAATGGGCTAGCTTCGAGGTGGAGCGGGAATGAGTCATATAGATAAGTAAATATATCCGTAAAATAGTTTCACCCAAAAATAGCAAGGTTAGGCTTAACAAAATTGGGAAGTCAAACCAGCATATGAAGCCAATGCACGTGAAGCATATTCTCAGTAGGCTTTTTCAGGAGTTGGACACGACAGTCCTCGCCGAATAAACGAAGGATTTAAGTACGAATCCGATTGGGCGAGCCATCAACCTTAGCAGAGCAATTTCCTTGATAATGAGGGCAGCAACAGCTACGTATACTCGAAATATGAAGTGAATTTAGATCCAGAACTGTTGGCAGATTTGAACAAATACAAGGAGTAATGATAAATATATGGATTTAAAATAGTCTGCTCTACCTCATTGAACTTCAATTCTCATGCAGTCATCTAAAATTCAAGGCAGAGAATGGTCTTACCTTTTCGGAACATTTATGCTAATTTACAGAATGCTGATGTTTCAGCCACACTTCAAATTAAATACTATTTGAACATTAGTCGTCTGTTTTGGAAGTTGGCCTTCTTTTTAATGCTCCAAATACGTTAACCGCACCTCTTCGGACCAAACTATTATAGTATTAAAAGTCAGTACTTTCAATTTGATTGAAAACATGAATTTGTAGCATTATTCGACGCAAAAGATACAAAAAGAGAGATATTGCAACATATTAAAACAGATAGCTGGCGAGTGTAAATAAATAATAATTTACCCTTGCCAAATTGGAACTTCAACTCAACAATAAATTGTAAATATTTTAACAGCGTCGTCGTATATAAAGTTATCATCTATTTTAGTGGTTAAGATTACGTTAATGCACCATTTTAATCTCGTTATATTTATAAATTGCCAAGTTCACTATCCTGAATTTCACCCCTATATTAATCATCATTTTTACAATAAAACAATTTATTATATATACTCAAACTTATGACAAACGATAGGAATAAACTCATATAAAATTACTGTTTGCAAGACCTGAAATTTATCAACCCTGATTAAAGTATCCTATTTTTGATTGATAGGTTAAGTATGGACCGCAAAACACATAATACTAAAAAAGCATTTTACGCTCAGGCGGGCCAAATATTGCGCAAAAACTGTTGCTGGAAGCTAAAAGACCACCATCAACGACAACTAAGAGTGGAATTATCAAAATATGATGCGATAGGGTAACAGTGAATTCATGCAGCCAACCTCCTTAAAAGATTAAATACAGAGCACTCCCCGAAATGCCATAAAATGATAAAAACTAGTAACAACATCTACCTAATCTATGATGAGTTTCCACCTCTTACTCTTAATGAATTCATTGCTGAAAATCCACCCAATAGGTAGGGAAGTAAAATTGCCCATATTTAGAGTTGGAACTGATGAATAGCATCGCAAGAACACTGAAAAGCATACACTCAGCGGGCATCATGATGCTACTCCTTTCATGTGAAAATATCTATCCCAAAGACAATAAAGACATATTTCTCGGGGATTGGAGTTTAGCTTGCACAGATGATCCCTCGTATAAAATAGATCATAATTTTCTATCAAGCAGATCTGAGTTTCTCGCACCTGAACTTCTTACAGAGGGAAGGTGCTCTGCCAGTTCAGACATTTACAGTCTTGGCAAGATATTTAATAAAATTTATCGAGCTGGATTTTTGGAATATCCTTCAACTTCAGATAGTAAACTCCTATCAATGATTAACTCTATGACAAAGGATCAGCCAAACCAACGACCCCAATTAGCTGACATCATTAAAGCTATAGAAGAGTGTGGACGTGTCAAATCAAGTAGTTCCCACAGTAACCAATCTGATAATAGTCTATCTTTAAACAGCCCAAAAAACTGTACATAGAAAAACTTGCCTTTTCTGAAAATAAAACACACTGTAAGTAGTCCCGAAGATGATAAATACAGATAAACTAGTATAATCAAAAAGTATTCTGATATGGCTGACCTTCCACCGTCCCCGAAGGCCCCTCGTACTCCTAGAAAACCTTTGTCATTTAATCAGCTAAGCGAAACGAATGCAAGTCTCAACACTCCTGAAGGAAATGGAATGGTGAGCAAAATAGGAAGTCGAATTCTGTTGGAATTAAATACAAGTTTGAGTTATAATGCTCAAAGTGAGCAAAATAGTCCCAAAAAGAATAATTAAATCTTAAAGAACATCAAGCTCCACAACAAGAAGAGAAATTTGGCATTCTTTTTATCTAACTTGGCCGAGTTTGCCATAAAGACATGGACGCGCCCTGAACTTGGCTATCTTCTGCTTAAATATGCTAACTTAACCCTTCAAACCATTTTGAATGAACGTTAAAATAGTAATTGCTCATCAGATGCAAGTAAGCAATTTACTGATATCCTCAAAGAATAAAGTGAAATAATGAATTCAAATCTGAATCGGCTTGGATAAAGTCTGAAATCATGTTAAACCGAAAAGAAACTATAATCTGAATTCGCTGAAAGCAAATCAATAAATGATCGTTATCTCAAATAAAAGATCATACAATTTGGTAAGGACATGATTATCGCCTGTGACAAAAATGGCATCAATACTATGACTAATAGTCTGTTTAAAACTTACATGATCCTTAAAAAGATAGAGGAAGGGAGCTATGAAGCATTTTGGGACAGAATATACAACATTGAAAATGCATTCCTAAATAATCAGAAATATTTTAATTAATAGCAAAATCATGGCGCACACTACATCAAAACCAAAATTACATCCATTCTGAAAGCAAAATTAAAATGATTTGTATATTATATAGTCATCATCTACCATATCATATTATCACTAGTGCTTAAAGATGTAGATTTTAGTCACTAGTTATGCAGTTCCCATCCACTCATGCTTATATTTTGCTTTTAGCATATATTTTGAATATAATTCAAGTTAAGTCATGTCTGCTGATTTGGCAGAAATGAGAGTGCCTCTCGTGTTGGATCCCATACTACTGTTCGAGCAATAGCTCAAAGATAAGCAAGTCAAGAAAAATGCAATCGAAGAAGTTGGCATTATTGCACTTGCACTCTAACCAGAAGCAATAAAGAATCAGCTCGTACCGCTTCTTATTAAAACCTTTGTATCTGAGAATATCGACACAAGAATTACCATTGTTAAATCTATGGCCAGCTTATTAGAATTTCTAGGCAATGGAAATAACTCCTTCGTAGTACTTGAATTCATTCTTGATGTTCTATGTGTCTTCAGCGAAGAAGAACTAAGACGTTAGGCCTTCTCTCTCCTCGAAAAACTGATCAATTTCATTGACTTAAGACTGAACAACGGTCATCTAATAAAGGTAATTGAAGAGCTCTCCTCCTAAACAGACAAAAATATTCGTTAGTTAGTCCTAAAACTAACTCGTTATTTGCTAGCTATCGGAGATTCTGCCAATGAAAAGTATCTCATAGGAATAATTTCAACTTATAAATAAAATGAGGAGGGCGAACTTTTACTAGTGAGTGAGTTAAATGAATTTATCAAAACAATGCCTCCCTTTCCAGAGAATGAAGTTCATGGACTGATGCAGTTTCTCATGCGTAGTACTTCAAGTAAAGTGAGAAGTAAACTCATATCTCCTCTCATTTTACTAACAAAGGTCATCGGTGAAGAATGCACAAAGGAATACTTTTCTTCATTACTGTCAGACAGCAGTAATGATGTCCTTGTATCTGTCATTCTGCAAGTCAAAGACATCTTCTTAGTTTTTTCATAAAAGTTAATGGAAGAACTGTTAATACTAATAGATAAATTTTAAGCCCATGAAACAGCTGTTAAAAACGCAATCCTGTAAGTTTTAGAGTTTATCCCTCTCACTCCTGAAAGAAGAAGCATTCTTTTAACTTCCAGCAATTTCAAGTACCTAAATCTTAGCAAGACGCTAGCGACATCTCTCTGTAAGATTCACGATATAAGCGCATTGACTCTACTAATTGATAATTCAGACACTGACTTCAAAATTAAATTATTTCCCAAACTGCCTCCTACTTGCTAAATACATATAAAACTGATGTAGCATATTTTTGCTCAAAAAAACTGGCGTAGTAAACTTACACTGCTGCAAAACATAGAACGTCGGGTCGAAAACGAGGAGAATGCGGAAATATTAATACCTTTACTATTGCAGCAGATGGGCGATAAGATAGCTGTGTTTAGAATGGCAATTGTCAGGCTTGTAGCTATCATCATGAAGGCGAGAAAGATGCATGTGAATTAAATCAGCAAACAGCTCACCAACAGCAGCACAAACAGGAACTGGTTTGAGAGGCAAGCAGTATTGCTTCTCGTATAGTTGCTAGCCAAAGACTTTCAGCAACTGTCCTCGCATGATAAATCCCTAATTTTGGGAATAGTCAGAGCGGGTCTATCAGATAAAGTATAAAATATGCGTATCCTAGCTGAGAGCATAAACAATAGTTGTAAATTGCAGATACAAATCTGATATAACTTATTTTATTATATTGATAATGTGAACTTATATCTGTACTATGACTGAAATGACTCCCGCAAAGTCATAAACATTAAATTAAAGAGGAGAACATGACGGAACATACAAATTTGTTTGCCTGTGGTTGCGGACAATAGTTTTCTTAGAAGTCTGACTTTAGAGATCACTCACTAGGCAGTCATCAAGCAATCTTTGTCAAAGGTAGTTCCCATTTTTTGACAGTTATAACATCGATAGTCGTGCCAGTGGTAACTTAGAAACTGCAAAGCAACATTGATAAAAGATATAATGCTGTTTCGAACCATACGAGATCTATCAATGAGCTAAGTATATCTAAAGTACAAATCTAAGCAGATGAAAAAGAAGTCTCTTCGAGTGAGTAGACAGTGATTAAAAAGATAGGGAGGATCAAAAAAAACAATAAAAAAGGACAAATATAAGATAATTAAAAAGATCAAATGGTAGACTTACATCAAGCAAAGGATTTTAGTGGCTCAGTTGAAGTTTATGAAAAAAGAATCATAGAGTGGAATGGATTCAAGTTAATTCCAAACTTTACCTGCAATACTTGTCCTTTTTACTGCGGAACATGCAATCTCATCTTCTCATACCCCGATTAATTTGTGCAACATTGCATTTAAGTTTGTCAGGAATTAAACAATTTATTGTCGTCTCACTTCATTGCCAATATCTTTGACACTCAAAGTTAGACACCTGAAATTCATCAACAGGAATAGGCGATTTCTAAAACCTTTCTTGATAGTGCGCCTGTTGTTTAAAAAAAGAATGAATCAGATATCTGTAAAAACCTTCAAGCATCTCTAGTGCAAGGCTGTAGTGGGTTGGTGGAATTGTTCAAACAAGAAGAAATATAAACTGATGGACTAATGCCTCGGTGTGGTATTTGCGAAAAGAAATATTCAATTCGTGGATATAAAACTCACGTGGTAAGATCTCATTCCTAGATAATTACGGAGAGTTCTTCTCACGTTATCATTCGGAGATGCTCTCATAATGATCATCAAATTCGTCAGATCTTAATGAGAGTGAATGCCAATGAAGATGGTAATTCGATCTGGAAATGCCCCTGCAAGTAGGATACGGAAATGTGTCGCCAAGTGTTTATTAAGCACCTCCTCTAAGTGCATAAAGGTATCTCTCTTATCTATCATTGGAACAATGCAGCTTGATATATTCGCATATTATCACCAAGCAATATATGTTTATCTTGACAATAACTACAACAGCTATCTTAATTATTGTATATATAATTATTTCAAAAATATAATTGTTGAACAAGCTAGACATGGAAGAACAAAATCCTCTCGATGACTACTCTATGCTTTCGGTTATTGGCAAAGGCTCCTATGCCAAGGTAGTCCTCGTTCGCAAAAAGGCTAACAGCCAACTCTATGCTCTCAAATCCATGAAGAAAAAATATATTGAGAAGAAGAATCAAGTTAAGCGAGTTATGATGGAAAGAGATATCCTATGCCAAATCGACCATCCTTTCCTCATCAAAATCCACGCATCCTTCCAGGATTAAAAAAAATTATTTTTGGTTCTTTAGTATTGTCCCGGCGGTGAGCTATTCGGATTTTTGTCCAAAAGGAAACGATTAACCGAACTTTAGTAGATATTGGTTAACTTAGGGCTCGTTTTTATGCTGCTCAGATTCTGCTTGCAATCGAGTATTTACATACCAAAAACATCATATATCGAGAGTAGACTCTTTGCTATTTAGTCTCAAACCAGAAAATGTGCTTATAGGAGCAGACGGCTATATCAAACTCACAGATTTCGGGCTGTCCAAGAGCAACATCTTAGGCGAGTATGATACTTTTTCAGTTTGCGGAACTCCAGAATATTTAGCTCCGGAAGTTGTTAAAAAGTAAGGGCATGGCAAGGCTGTTGACTGGTGGTGTTTGGGCTCCATCATCTACGAACTCGTGTATGGTCTTCCCCCTTTTTATACCAAGAACAGAAATGAATTGTTCTAAAAGATAAAAACCAGCGAGCCTTATATGAACAAAAATTGGAGTAAGAGCATCAGAGACATCTTTAGTAAGTTATTCATAAAAAACTCGGAAGAGAGGATGAAGAATATCCCGACCCTCAAGCAGCATCCATGGTTTGACGGTCTCAATTGGAATGATCTCATTGAAAAGAGAATAAAACCTCCCTTCATTCCCTACCTTCATGGCGAAAACGACGTTTCTCATTTCGATAAGGAATTTACTACATGCTCCATCGAATCTCACGCTTCCAGCTATGCAGACACCAACAAATTTACTGGTTTTTCTTTTGAAAAGCAATCGCCAAATTCGCCATAAGTTAAAATGTAACTGTAAGAGTAACTGAACAAGTCGGACTCGGATGGAGACATCGTTTTTATTAACGATGAGGAACAAATGTAATAATAGAAGGAAAGTCATAACGTTCTTAGTGTTTGATTCTTATATTGTATATTTTTAATCAAATTTATCAATAAGCTGATCTATATCCATCCGAGGGGCTGACTGAAAAATTAGATTTCTGACAAGTATAGGCTTTATGTTATGTAGAAAAGCTTTAAGAATATATACAATATTCCATTCATTCGATAAACAGCACCAAAATGACTATGACTCTTTAATCTCGAAATCCCTTCCATAAAAGCAACCCCTTCTTTGTCCCTCAAAAGTTTTATTCGCAGGAACACATCTCATCCTATCCTTTTAGGAATAACCTCTGCTCTCCTCTCCACCAAAACTACCTCGAAAACCATCAACCACTAAAGCATTCATCATATGCTCAGATTCAACGCTATCAGTAAATTCCATTAAATCAAACAACGGTCAAAGACCAAAAATTGGCAACTTTGAAAAAACGTAACATTAGAGATATGGAAAACCCTTTCTTTCGAAAAAATTTACTGCCAACAGCCGATGATACTCTTCCAATTGGAGGGGTCCTCACTGCTAATATGTCAGTCAACGAATTACAGCTTAAGCATGAGAGATTATTTTATTCACGGAAAAAAGAAAGAGAATCAGAAGCATAAGCATAAGAAAAAGAAATAAATGATGTCAGCTTAAAGATTCCCTCAATTAAACAGTTGCCATCAGTCAAGCAATTCACTGAAGAGCAGAGCGAAAAGAAGAAATATTTGTCATCTGAGTTTGCTCTAAAATTGAAGAGCAACACTTACCTTGAGAATAGCAAGGCGCTTATCCTCTCCAAATGCGATACTAATCAAATTCCCATCTCATTGGGAAAATAATAAAGTAGAATACCCGAAGCATAGGACGCTAGTTTTCCGTAAACTATAGTTGTGGCGGGTAAAATCTACTACAGCCAAAATATGGTTTCCAATTTTTGATAATTTATTTTCTATAAAGGTATATAACATTCAAATGTTGAGTGAAGTAGGTATTTTGATAGTTGCCCATAACAATGACTAACAAAAGCTGAATCCTCCACCCGGGCATAACAGAGATACGTAACAGTAATTTGGCATGATTATCCTATCTTAACTGTAAAAAATAATAGAAAACTGTTTGATAAATGTGGTGATACAAATTTTCATTATTTTAGTATGATTTATGTTAAATAGCATCTAAACACTCATATATTTTAAATTTAAATTCAACTATCTCTGCAGCATCACTAAAGCAGGCGTTTTCTTGTGACCCATCAGCATTCCCGTATGCACGCCATCCCTTCTACAATAATCATTCGTCCCTATCTCTTCATTTCACTTGTTCATAAATTTTATAATTATAGGTGCCAATCTGCTTTTCTATATTTTTAAATTATTTAATAATTCTAAACATAATGGCCCAAACTGCCGATTATTCTTGTATTCCAGTCAACACAAACTACCAGGAGGTTTATGGGTTCATGGATACAACAACCAATGTCTTTTATGCATTTTAAAGCAAGGACCAATACTAACTCTTTTTGAAGTGGATGGAGGGCCAAAAGCATCAAAAAGTGGTTTCCACGACTCTAGTTTGCCCATATGACGATGAGCTGATGTAAAACTTTGAAAGGACTACTGAACAAATTATGAGCATCTTTTCTGACCCTTTCTTTGAAAAGAAGCAAGAAGGAACCCCTTAGCTGATGGAAATATAATTTTGAAATAAACAGCTGGGATAATCAATTTTGATTGTTGCATGATTTGTTTTGCTCATTTTACAGCACCATAATAATCAAATAATTTGAGTAGTATAAATCAGATTTATTAATCTCAAATTGCTTTATTTTGTTTGGCAGGCTGGTAGTCCAATTGTGCTTTCAGGCCAAAAGACAATAAAGGTGCACGCTTGATATAATAAAATTAACTTATGCAAAGATGGTAAGAACAACAGAGGCAGAGGGCGCATTACTATATGATTGAACAGGCCAAACCCACTATCAAACGCTATTCCCGCAGCAGAGACAAGGGCACTTTGGCTCCAAGCAGAGTTAAAAATATCCCTGCTAATGTCAACCTTCCCTTTCGACAGGTTCTCAATCTTTTTTAGCTACATAAATACGAGCAGCTTCTGCTTAACCATGGTTTCCCTGATAACATAAAAAGCAAGGAGTCGATTGCACTCATTGATGACATGATAAAGTAAGTTTAGTAGGGCGATCAGTAAAGGTTCTATTCCCTCATGAACGCACTTTTAGCCATATCTACATAGCTGAAGTCGAGCACAAGAAGAACACCTTTGATCCGAAAGAAGATTCCAAAAAATTATCCGCCCATATATGCTAGCTCTAACCTTAAAAAATGTGATAGTATAGTAACCAAAAAGGGAAATAAGACTCCTGGTCCAAATTTTAGAATAAAGAGCAAGTCAAATATTCATCATCTTTCAATTAAATAAACCCCAAAAACAACAGACAAAACAGTGATAAAATTTTCTTTAAAAGCAAAAGCCTGCGATGACAGTACAATAATCCATGAGTTCGGAGTAAAGGGCAACGGTAAGGTAAGGGACATATCAAAGTCTAACAGTCTTATCAGTCGTATAGAATAGCGTCTTCGCAAATTGAAAAGCTTTGAATAAAAGCCAAAGTAAAGGAACTCTTAAACCAAGTTGTTCTATAATTAAATAAAATAGATGTATCTTTCTTATGACACTGCCACCTTAACGTCCAATATCATTAATATCGATATCGAGGAAATTATTGACTGTTTTGCCATATAAATAGAAAATATGATTCACGAGCCATTGAACCCTGAAAAGAGTATGATTACAAACCAGAAGCAGCATATTGAGAAACTGCTAAAGCAAAGCCTAATTGCCAGCAACAAAATTAACAACCAACACTCCAACCAAGACTTGAACCACAGTGTCGACGAAACCATTTCTGTAGGCAGTTCAGATTAATAAAAGATATCGTTTGCTGAAACAGACTAATCTTTTGATTATCAGCTACAATCTATCGCCAAGGACTTGTCATGCTTTAATTACAGTTACGAAGATTAAACATACGGAGGTTGCAGTCGCAAGGATATTAAAAATTTCATTCAATTGGTCATGATGGCAGGCCGGATGGAAAAGGAGGCGCCAATAATTTCATTTTCATATATAAAAAGAGTATTGGATGAGTGCAAGGGAGAAGGAATTAGTCCAAGAAATTGGAAGAATCTCGTCCTAATTAGTCTCATATAGGCTTCAAAAATATGGGATGACCAAAGCTTGTAGAATCATTCTTTCGCCAAAATGATTCACCCTTACACCACTCTCGAAATAAATCGGCTGTAGCGGCATCTTCTGACTTTTTTGGACTATAGACTACAGATTGAGGCTAAATAATACTGCTAAAGCTACTTCAATTTACGTAAGCACATAAACAATTCGTGCAAAACTGTGCACCTCATGCACCTCAATCTGTAAACAATCAAGAAGTTGCAATCAGGCACAAGGAAATGCGAGAAGAATTTAAAGTAAGCCTATAAGAAGAAGCTAAATGAGTCATTTTGATGCTTAATAATAAAACTTCTTTGGATCAAGAGTAAAAGTAAATATTTTAGGCTTTAAAGCTCACTCCTTTTTTCCTTCTAAAGCCAAACATCTCCTCCTTGGCGATAGGGTTTTCCTCCACAGCAATTTAATCGTCTTCGAACTCTTCCTTGTCGTCCTTCTTCTTTTCTCCAGTATGTTCCTCATTTTTAAAAATAGAAATGCTAGGACTCTTACTTTTTTTTTCATTTTTATTGTTCTTCTGGTTATTCAAATTCATTATCTTCTCCTTCATTATTTCAATGCTTGTTTTCTAGAGTTGCTGATTCACCAAAGAGTTCATTTGGAAAGAGTTTATATCCGCAGCAACCGGCGCTTGCTTCGGAGGCTTTTCAACAAATAGATTTTGAGATTTTTCAGATTTTTATTTTTTGTCTTTTTAGACCTGCAGTTTTAAAGCTTTGGATTAGCTTGTTTAGAAAATTGACTGGAATTTGTAGATGTCGAGCTCGTTTCGGATGGATAGGAAGTCCTTCTGGCGATAAGCATGAATTTTCTGTCTCCTTTCTATATCCCTCAATGATTACTAAAACTTTCAATAGACTATCCTCTCTTTTGCTCATTCACAAGCATTTCCTTGGAAAATTAAATAAATTTAGATTTGTCCCCGTTCTTGGTAAAAAATATGCCTTCTCTTTTTCCATCTAAGAATAATCCCATTTACTCATGATTTGTTTTGGATTCTATCTTCAGGCAATATCCATTTAGTTTACCATTATGATACATGCCTACTTCCGTCACTCTCTTTATCACAGGGTTGTAAGTAACTCCAATTCCTTCAAAGTTGTTATCGAGGATTGCTCCCAAAAAATGATGCGTTTCGGATAGTTTATGGTAATAAAACTGGTTTAAATTTGATGTTGTCAACTGTTCATCTTTTTCATGCTTAGTAAAAGGTTTGACCTCGAACAACTATTTTTTCTTGAAACGGAGATAGTGAGCCAAAATCTAAGATTAGAAACTCAGTATTTTTGGGGTTAAACTCATTTAAACGATTTATTATTTAAGACAATCTATAGCCACTCCCCGATGGTACTTGTTCATTTTCCAGCATTTACTCTGATATAAGTACTAGAATCCAATTCCGACCATTTAGCACCCCTTAAAAGTGCCCACCTTTAATTCACGCTCAGTATCAGTCAAAGTAATTCCGTCGATCTATCCTCCCTTGAAATGACCATAGATTATCGAGCCATTCGAGTATATGATCAATCCGACTCCATGGGGTCGATTATACTTAAAATCACCAACGAATGTTTGAAACTCGTCAGTTTGCAGCATACCAAATCCATCTCTTTGATACGAACTGTTAACAAAACCTTGGTATATTCCATCAACGAGATGAGTACGCACAATCTTGTAGTCATGAAGTATTGTTTTAGGCAGTCCACCACTGTTTTTGATGATTTTTGGTGAAGAGTCTACCTTTTGTTATCCTTTTTGCATTAATATTATAATTATTGATACATAGTCGATTATAGTATCAAATCATTAACGACTATTAAAATGCTAAATCATTAAAGACTGTCTCTCTCCAAAATTAGACCTCTGAGTCCCACTTTTTTTCGTTTTCTATTTTCTGATCTCTCCAGTTTAAAGACTTCAATATTATTTAAGTTTGTGCTTACGCTCTTCAGTTTCTAATATTTATCAATAATATTAGAGGAAGGCTCAAAGTCATTAGGATTGACTCTATTCGTCCCGAGTTATTTGTAATGGTGATGCTATTTGTTATCCATCCTTCTGGTAGAAATAGACTTTCGTTCGGTCAACTCTCGCAGGGGATGAAATTTTATCCTTTCAAGTTATTTGGACATTGAAATAGACCTTTCGCATTCTATACGCGCTTTCAACGGCTAAACTCTATTATTAGAATAATTATTATATTTATTAGTGTTGACATATGGAATTGGACATGGTTCTGTTCTATTTCTAAGTTTGATGATTTTTCCGATTTATTTTTGGTGTCTCAAAGATGCTTATTCCCTTCGGTCTACAGCATGTTAAATCTGATGAATTTCCCATAAATCCAGGGGCTTTCTTCTATGAAATATGAGCTGCTGGTCTTAGTCTAAAATAAGGTAATGCCTATCTTGCTATTCTATTTCTTTCATTTAAATTGACATTATAATTTCCTTTTGCATTCTTATCTTTATTGATAGTTATTGATTCTTTTGATCGATGGCTTCAATTTAATTTTGCAAGTTATCAATATTCAACAATTTTTAATGAAATAATAGTTATTGCTGATTATTTAACTCATGATTTCTTTAATTTCCCTTTAATTTTATACCTAAGCGAAGCTGATGCTCCTTCCTTAAATGCTAAATTTATTCAACAATATTTAATTCATTTGCAATCTAATTTTCCTATCTTTATTTTTCTCGCATAGTTGTGTTGAGATCAGTAGTCTTTTGAGATAAAGTTTTATCGAGCTGAGTGATTCTTCTTTATTGATCTTGTGATTTAATGTTAATTGCCTTGGCATTTTTAATTTGCTTTTCAAGACTGGCATATATTTTACACTATCTTTTTCTTTTGATTAGATGAATGCGTTGATGCTTGGCTTCATACTGCAATTAAGTGATTTATATTCTCCTTTTCCTGATCAATTGAATCAATGCCTATAGTGACTGTCTGTCCTATGTTTACTCTTAAAGATTAGCCTCGGCCAATAGTACCATTCTTCGACACTCTTGGGTGATTTCTGCCAGCTAGGTTACTTCCATAAGGCATAATTAGATATAAATTAAATATCTAACTCTACAATTTATTGCTAATTATAGTTGAAGATTATTATTATTGATTTGATTGATCTATCAATGCTCACGATTTTGTATTCCGAAGGTCGCCTTTACTGTCCATTTCCTGATTGTAGAAAGCATCTCCGACTTTGCCCTTACGTTCGCTGTGTTTGAAGTGCCTGACTCCGGTGCAGACGATGCAACACATTGCGAAAAGTATGCCGTACGAAGCGATTCCCATCGTAAGACGTGCTAGGTAAATATTTTTGTAAAAGGTTCCACAGACAACATTCTCTAGAGTTTGGAAGTCTTAACCAAAAACTTTGCAGTTCAGACCAGCTAGTAGACCGTAATTTGGATCAGTAAGACTGTTGATTGCATTCAAGTTGGTGACGATATTGCTGAAGACAGTTTGAATTTGATAGAGGCTATAAAATACACCGGCTGAAGTGGCATTATCAAATATTTGATTTTTTACATGAAGAGCACGACCAAGAAGTCCAGTGTTAGGTGGGTCAGCATCAGTGGGAGCAAGAGCTGTATTTTTGATACTGTAGTAGTTTGTCCATACGTTTTCCATATCATTAATGAAGGCTGTACAAGTTCCAGTAGGGTATCTTGTGCTTAAGGCAGTTCCCAAATTGCCTGCTGTATTATATAAGGTCATTAATAAAGTGGTGTCCATGCAACCTGAACATGACGCGCTGACAGTGGTTATAACGTTTCCGCAAGGAGTGGGAGTCCCAGTATTACCGTTTGTAGCTTTGCAGGGAATGGACGAATAATTTGTCCACTGGTTAATTGAAGGAACCCAACTGTCTGCCAAAAAGTTACTATCTGTGCACAATGGATAGTTGGCTGGATTGGAAATAGTTGTCAATGCCGAAAAGTCATTAGTTTGAGAAAGATCTGTAATTTGACCTTTAGTATAAGCAGATATCAAGTCAAACACACTAGTCAAGCTGCTAGTCAGGGTCGTAGTGTAGTTACTGGCAGAGAAGCTGCCAAGACCACTGATAACTGATGTCAGGTTATTCAAACCCGCTGTTGCCCCTCCTCCAACAGAATTGACAATATTCCCATCTCCAAAGGGCATACACACTGCGATTTGATTGACAGTTGTTGTGCCGAATAATGTTCCGAGATTAGCTAAATTTCAACTGAATTACTTTGAAAATTGGCCGATGATTGAAGGGTATTATCTAAATAAGAGCAGGTCCAGGTGAAGGCTGGCACAAGAATAGAAAAAAGCGTGGAAACTACAAAGCCAACCAAAGCTCCGATGAAAAGAATAAGGCAAGAAAAATACATCAGATAGCGGCAGCCATATTTATCACAGCAAACTGTCAACAAAGCTCCTAGCAAGGCTAGACAGCTGAAACCTATCAAAACTCCATAAAAAACTTGCATTCCCATAGAACCATATTGCCCAGGACTGTTAAAATAGGATAGATAAGTGCCTAAATTATTATCAGCGCTTGTAATTGAACTTATTATACCGTTAAGTGTGGTTTGAATTGAAGCAACGGCGCCATTAATGTTTCCCATTTAACCAGAAAATGTTGATGCGCTGCTTTGAATGCCCGTTACAAAAGTATTTATTTCTGACACTGCTTGATAAAGGATCCAGACTAATGTATTAGAAGTAGTGTATGTTCCTAGGATTGCAGGAAAAGTTGAAGCATCAGTACCACCAGGGGCAGCACTATTTATTGGATTTGAGTAGGATAACGGTAATGCAGTAAAGCCAGCACTTGGAATAGCTTTAATATTAGCTAAAGTATTAGTGAGAGCCGTATTTGCATTGGTCATTGCAGCATTTGTCAAGGATGAAAAGTTGTTGTTGATGTTTGTTAAGTTGGTGTTAAGGTTGACAATCTGGGTAGAAAACTGGTTTAAACCCACAAAGAAGGAAGAACCATTCAGGGTCACATTTCCATTAAGGAGGTCGTCAGTGAACATTGCCACAGAGCAGGCCATATTATTGAACATTGGGCCAATGTTTGAGCAATTCACGAAACCTTACTAATATTTTAATTACCATAAATAGAAGCAGCAATTGTCAGCAAAAGAGCCAACACCAAAGTTATCATCGGCCAGTACAGCTCACACTTAGAGTACTGTTCGTCCTCAGGTTTTTGGCAGCACTTGGAGGGACAGCACCCTGGGCAGCAACAGCAGCAGCACAAGAATGGCCAGATCCACAAAAATACTACCAACCCCACAGCAAAGGATAGCACAAATATTATGATTCCAGCTAAATTGCTAGTTATCATCGTCATACCTGCACTCATGTTGGAATTCGTCAATTTATTGAGCAATGCATTGCTAGACTTAATAGAATATGTACCCGTCTATACCGATAGCTGTGTTAACGGAGCTGCGGTAGGAAGTAGACGCAGTAACATCGGACTGGCTGTAAAGGTTACTTCTGCTGACTCCTGCCGTACACACCTTTGCGACAGTTGATGTTCTTGTTGACGAGGTCTGATATGTACCGGTCAGGAGTCGTGCGGCGACAGTTGGCTCTGATTTGGTGTCCTCCCAAGCTACCAGGGAGAGCAGAGTCACTACTACCAATAGTAGAATGGTTTTGGCTGTTGTTTTCATAAGTGATTATATTATTGTTTAATTTCATTGGGTGTATTTATCATCCAATGTTGGTTGATTATATTTTAGTTGATGCAGCTTTTTATTGAAAATGAATTGGCAAATTGAAGCAAATTCTGTATTGTTATCTATATTGGATAAGAAAATAATAATAGGTTTCACTTTTCAATTCTAAAATATTTATATAAAAAGATGAGGCTGTTTATTTGAAAAATAATCGTTTCCTACCATCACCATCTTCAAGGTGCACTATTCGTCAATCATGATTCATCAATATTTTAAATTATACAACTTATCCATCAAACTATCTCTCATTTTTAAAACTATACTTAAATTATCCATCAGTCAACCATCCTATTATTGTCTTTCTATTATAGAATCCATATCTCCAAATCAAAAATATGGGGTTGGGGTTGGGGTTGGGGTTGGGGTTGGGGTT
>Ga0302188_10000780_pt1 | contig 26310 bp, 26 predicted proteins | sample II_Bog_E2_1_FD_198783 | JGI IMG/M metagenome (GOLD analysis project Ga0302188, IMG submission 198783) | Peat permafrost microbial communities from Stordalen Mire near Abisko, Sweden - II_Bog_E2_1 | ecosystem: Environmental > Terrestrial > Soil > Wetlands > Peat | place: Sweden: Abisko...
CCAGATTCACCTTTCATTAAATATTGCTGTGTATTTGTCTCAGCATTTGTTTGAGACACATCTTTTTGAGAGTAATCCTCACCAAAATTTCCGCCTTTGCTGATGTCAATGTCTTGGGGAATTTTAATCTGTGCAAAGGATTTAGATTGAAAATGGTCTTTGCTGTTAATACGAGACCGATTAAAAGAATTTTGATATGTCCTCGCATACATCGAAGTGTTCGGTCTGTAATAATTGTTGGACTATTTGCTGGAATTTTTTTTAAGTTTGCCTAATTCGTCAACGGCTCGAGTCCACTGCTTATAGGTTTGTGGGTTATGCACTTTTGCAATGTAAATGATTGAGTTGTAGAGGGTATCAGGCGATTCTCTATGGAGAAGACGAAAGGCGGCTAAGACTCGCCACAAGCTGAAATCATTTTTGTTACTAGTTTTGAACTCTTTGGCGTAGACTCTGTTGGCCTCTTCTAGTACTGTTCGTAAATTTTTAATTTCCTCGCGGTTGAGGAAAGGTTCAGTCATTATAATTTAAATTTGAAGCCGTTGTATCAAATCACTTCGATACAACCTATAAACAAGAAACTTAGAATAAGTAAAAATTCACTCAATCACTTGGTCCACGCCTTCCACGTGACAGAACTTTGAAACAGGAGCATTTATCTCACCATTGCCGTTCTTGTTACTCTTCTGTGTTTGCCTCCAATTTTTCATTGTCGTACTGTTGATATCACCTTTCACGATGATAAAATCATTCTTTTTGCTCTTGTTGAGCTTATCTTTCATTTCTCTGAGCATTATTCGAAAAGTATTTTATTTTTTATACGGCTCCGTTTCATTTGGTTAGAAGTCAATTGATCTTCGAGGTGAAGCCTTTTGAGATTGCGCCAAAAAGCCTCTCTGAGTTGAATTGTATTTTTGGAAAAAATAGCTTTATAAAGTCTTTTTTGAGTTAGAAATTCGTTGAACCTTATTCTTGCTACCTGCAAACCTACATAATCCTGAATCCTTGAGTGATTTGGACATTAAACTTCCTTGAATATGAGAGTCTGTTCTTTCCTTGCTTACGGATCTATCCAATTTTTCCTCGAGGCTTTTAAGAGCTGGAGTCATTTCGCTTGCTGCCTGCATGGCTAAAACATTAGATTTGTCTCTAAGTAAAGCAGTAATCATTTCTTTCTCTTCGTTTTTCTGGGCCTTAATTTGCAAAGAGGTCAGCAATGTGCTTCTATCCTCTTACTCTGCATATATTAAAAGATACCCTTTTGTTTTGCGGACTGATAATCCCTTTGTAGACTTTCCACTCGTTTGTTCAACTCCATTAGTTTCAAACTTGGACCACCCACTATGCTGACTGGAATCAGTCGACCTCTCTTGATTTTGTCATAGTTTAGATCAACCAGACTGAACTCATTTTGAAAAAGAGTAGCCTTTTTCTTTTTTAACCTTTTTCCCAAGTCAGTCGACTAATATTTTTGCAGACCTTCCTGATGTTATTACACCGTTGTGAGTTTGAACATTCGAGATTATCCCATGGATATGTCTTTGCCAAATCGCTTAAATATGATCTGAATTAGTTCAAGTCCGTGTAGCAATCTCCGAGTTGCCTTTTTATAATCTCTAATTTTTATATCCCATAGATATGGAAGAGGAAGCTACATTATAAAATACTTACATTAATTGAAAGATCGCCTGTTAATTTGCCATTTTGCCATATCTTGACCTTGTTATCATTGCCCGTACTTATAAGCAAGTGCTCATCGAATTCAGCCACAGAGAGGGAACTTACACCACCTGAATGACCAGCCAATTATATAATTTATCCCCTAAACCTCCGCCCATCTGAATTTATGTGGAACGTTTAAAATTTTGCTTTCTTGATTTGAGTTTCAAAATTTTAGCGAGTTTGTCGATAAGGATTGTATGCAGTACTATTTGCTTTGCTATTCTTAAAAACTACACTCTTAACTTAATTTTTAAAATCAATGACTTAAATAGTCCCATCCTCAAAGGAACATGAGATTGGGCAGGACTCCACCTCTAGATTGCGACCTACTTGCTTACAAATGAGATCAGTCAGGATATGATTAATTGATTTCGATTTACATGAGATTATAACTAACTGATTTATTGTTTATTTTTCAAGCTCCAATACGTAAATATTGCCAGAACTGGTGCCAACAAGGATCAACCCAAGACCATTTATGAAAGTAACTGCAGTGGGATCTTCTTTCTCAAAAACGAGCTAAAATGCCAATTTAAAGAGTTCATAGTCGACTAAGTAAACTGATTTGGCCGAAACAAAGGCCAGTAAACTGTGATATGCAGAGAGTGAGATGGAAATAAGTTCCCTGACTATAAAATTGCCTTTAAGGGTTCTAAGTTCCTCCCAATTTTGACCATTCTTACGAGAAAGAACAAATCCTGAATGATCACTAAACGATAATAGTAGATAATTGATACTATCTTCCTCTAAAAATTGTACTGCGCCTACATGCCATGTGGCAACTTGAATGATTTTATCAGTTACTCTACAATAACAATTGATCTCACCCTTCTCATTCCCAGTTACCATTTATCCATGATTCATCACAATAGATGAAGTTATTTCAGTGCTTGGAGTGTTATATTGGCAATCTATTTTTAGCAACTGGCCGGAAGCAAAGTCAAACGAACGGATATCCTACTGTGTGTAGACGAAAAGTATATCTGGAGTTGATCTCGCTTTGATTGGGATAAGTACTGGCACTGTAGCTGGTTGATTCTCAAGGTGAAGTAGAATTATTCTTGAGCCCATGACTGCAATTTTACAATCAGCACTCATATCAAGTAAACGAGTTATGATTACTTTGTCTGTAAAATCTAGGGTCTGCATACATTTGAAGTTGCGGATATTCCAAATCTTGACCTTGCCACGATCGTCGGCACTAGCTACCATGGGCGTGTGCTGAACAAGTGTGAAACAAGTGACAGCTGATTAGTGGCCCAATAACTATCCCCGCACAGAACAGTCCAAATATTGTTAGTTGATTTCAAACAAGTATATCTTTCTTTCATAGCCAGCAGACAACAGTACTTGATACTCCTCTGAGTAGCGCAAAGTGTGGAGCATTCTTCTCTCGATTTTAGTGTCAATTTCACCCACTATTTCTCCTCTTTTTAAGTTCATCAACTGGATCTTTGTTGGCTATGTATGTGCACCTCTCTGCTATTGGGCCACTGCCAACACTCCAATTGCAGGAATTTCACACAAATCACTTACTTTGGCGTGGTTTTTGCAGTTCATTGTTTTTTAAGGTTTTTAAGTCATCAAGTTCCAGAAGTATATGACTCCAGCCAAGTCAGCAGTCACCCATTTTTGGAAATATTACAGGTACCAGATACCAGTTTGCAACTATTGACAATATTTGGCAGTGCTAATTGATTTTTAAAAGCCATAGTCATCTGATTCATCCCAAAAACTGAGCGAAAAGTCTTTAAGAACTGCTCCAAGACGTTCCTCTCGCTCACTAAAGGCAATTGCTAAAACTGCTGCGTCTTTTTTAACCTGAAGAGCGGAAGGACGTAATTTGCGTTAAAGTTTCGACTATTTGGAACAAATTCCAATCCAATCTGCCAACCCCTCTAAGCAGTAGACTTTGTGACTTGACTAAGAATAAAATGCGCTGCATATATGACTAGATACTGACTAATAATATTGTCATGCTTTTCCTTGTCTGAAGTGCATGTTTGAGCCCAAACTTTACTCACTTCTTCTGTCTGACCACCTCTTATAACAGGTGGATTTTATAGATAGACTGGATTCTTTTATTTATGCCCTCGTACTGGCAGCCATCGTCTCGACAACTCCTTCTAAGTTCCCTCCTTCTCCAAAATTTTCTATATTTCACAGCGTTTACATCGCAAACATAATCGGTGATAGCACTGAAACTTGCTCTTGATTTGCCATCGACGATAGTCTAGAAAAGTTGGGATAATGCTGCAGCGAGGAGAGGAGCTTCCTCACTGGAATGTTCCAAACAGTTCATGAAAAATCGAATGAACTCAATGAGATCGAGTCCCTACTGCTTTCGTCGATAAATGTTTTCGATGCTTCTGAGTAGACTCCTATCAAGGCGAGAAACTAACGCAGATAAGTTGTATTTATGATTCTGCAGGTCAATAAATTCATCAGAGACTCCAAATTCCATAATTTGCTTTTTTAATCGAAAAACTACAGGACTTAAATGAATTTAAAGTTTGATTAAAGTTCCTAAATACAAATTAATTGAGCAATAATCGAGTAAAACATAAATAAAAAGGACTGGTCAAACAATAAAATATTTTGTCGAGACTATCCACATTAAATATCAATAATTTAATTATGATACAAAACAGTTTTAAATAGACAAAATTAATTAACTCAACTGTTTCTTATGTCTTTGAAGTTTACATTTTTAAAACCCATAATATATAAATGGAAAAAAGAGACCTACTTTAAGCATGAATAACTATATAAGGGAGATGATGAAATTTATCAGTTCTGCTTCTGAGTTATGGCGAGAACTTACAAACATTCTGACTTAGCATTTTTCACTATTAAACAAAACACTACTTACTATTAAACTCTCATTGTGTGATTAATTGTTGAATTAAAGAATAATGAACTACAGATTTATTTCTATCATCCTTCAATAGCATGTTCAATAAAGATTATATCTTGCATGCAGGATTCAAGTGATACAACTTATATATTAATTTGCTATAGCTTCAGAAAGCCTTTTGGCTTCATTATATTTAATCTTTTTAAGGAATATGATTTTTATTTTGAGAAACATTTAATTTATTAATATTTGTTGATTTGGAATCATTCTATGAGAAGATTAGGCACTGTGGTAACAGGGTTCTAACCGTACCAGCATGTGGTGTTGTGATACCCAGTCTCGGCTCTCATCACAACAGTAACTATTGTTTCTAGGTGAAATGTTGGGAATGTACTCATCACCACATTAAACAAGTCCTGTTCTTTAAAATTTTTGTTGCCCCTTTCTCGTAATTTTGCTTCAGCTGGTAGTCGCCTTTGGTCATGAACTGGATCCGGCACGTTTCTGTCGTAGTTTGTTTGAACCAAAAACCAGGTAGTTTCGTTAAGTTCATAGAAGGCATTTACTTTATCGTTATCTCTCTCCATTACTGATCCTTCATTTCCCTTAGTTCCAGATACAATAAAATAGACAGGTCCTCCAATCCTCTAAGATTTGAGCCTTGAAATGGCTCCAGCGTATGTAGTTTCCTCCTCAACAACCTTGCGTAGGAGCCAACAAGTTGGGATAGCATTTTTCATTAATACATTGATAAAATCATCATCAAATTTGGCCTAAGTTCTGGTGTTGATTTCCACTGCAAAGGCTCCAGGCTTGACGGCAGTGAGAGTAAAGACACTGCCCACAATGGAATCAACTGTGAATAGCAACTTGTCTCCTCTATAATATTAAACAGTAGCTGTCAATCCAGCTAATAGTTCCCACATACTGAAGTCTAAGTTTCGACCGTGAATGATGTGACCTTCTTCATTTCTCATTACTACTCCAGTACAAGCTTTTATTGTCGAGAACTCATACATGAAATTTATGAAAAATATCTTCTCAAAGGGGTAGCCTGACAATGTTGAAAGAGCATCCACCTCAGCCACAAAGTCTTGATATTTGAATTGAGTTTTAGCATACCACTCAACATCCTTGAGGAATGTTTTAGGGAAGGGGATTAAGTCAAAGAAATACATGAATTTTTTGAGAGGTTAGGTGTAGTCCTTGATGATGGGAGCCCATCTGGTGAGAGGAGCTTAGTCAACATTAACACGATATGTCTTTGGAACGTGGTTGATGATTGGATCCAGATGAGGGTGAACGTTAGCAGCAACAATAGATAAAAGGAGGATAAGGAGTAAGGCCACTTTCATGGAGATTAATAACTTTATAAGAACAGTAAATGCAATGAATAGGTTAATAGATAAAATATCAATTAAGCTCAGAAGATAGACAAATCCTAAACAATAATAAAAGAGGAGATTTCAGTCTTTTCCATTTGGAAGATATTAAAAATGAAGATTACACAAATCCTCCAGCTCAAACCCTGAAGGCAATTCTTAATTTGAGATTTGCCAAAGAAATGAGTTTAATCTCAACATAATTCATAAAATAAATTAAATACAAGTAAATTTAAGCTTTTGAACTGGCTTTTTTAATTGCTTAAGCCTGCTTTATTGCCATATATGATCTTTAGAAGTTAATATTAATATTAAATCTGATTATGAAAGTCATCAAACAGCTGAAGAGATAAACTCCTTAGGGTAAACTGAAAAAGTTTTTCCAATAAATGCCCATCATAACTAAAATCATCTTAGCAATTTACTCAGTTGCAGCGTTCGTTATGCTTCTATTTACTGAATCGACAATATATTCGATGTCGTCTTTGGTGGATATGCGCCTTTCAGAGGTATAAAGTAAGTCATTTAGATCATTTTATTTATCATTGTTGGGTTGACTGATTTAAAACGAGAAGAAGGCAAAGGATCATTTTACCTTATCCTCACTTTCCTCATTAAGAGTATTTATGATCATATTTAGATGCCATACTCTTATCTTTCCATAGTCTCATAAACTACTTTCTACCACTTTGGCCTATTTTTGCATTTTGTTCCAGCACTGCAAGTAAAACAATTGTAATTCAGTTGTCATCCAATACTTGTTTTTAATAATGGTGGAAGACGCATTTAGAACACCCTAAAGTCTTAAATATTTGTTCATTGAGCCTTTTCAGTTGAAATCCAGATTTTATCCTTTGTTCTTTTTCATTTTCCTCACCATTACGAGTTTAAGAGTGGATCTCTTGCTACCTTTTGTTTTGGCCATCATTTTTCATTTCGCAAGAGCGGGCGAGGGTATGACATTGGTAACAATAAAATTAGATGACATATGCTATTCATAGAGATTATAAAATTTAGGCTTTCTAAAAACAGGAAGCGAGCAAAGAGTGCTAAAACCTTTGGACGAGCTCACGACAAGCGACTCTATAATACTGTAGGAAAAATGAATCATGATGTGCATCTCAATTATTATAAAAATCAAAGCCATACTACCAGAATCATAGTTAAAGCTACTGTGATAAATTCTCCACTTAAATCGTAAACGGTATATACTGAAGTTTGAATGTTTGAGTAATATACTTGGGTCGGTTTGCTATTAATGGCGGGATTATCGACGGTCGCATAATAGAACAAAGAGTAATTTTGATAGGACTGTAGTCCCTTTATGCTGATAGTGATGTTATTACTTCCATACTTCATATATACCGCATTGAATTGATTTCCTGCTGAAAAAATACCATTTTTGATTAAGTACTGAGAGGGGAGAGACATGTTCTGTGGATTGAATGTTGCATTCATATAGGCAGCTACTAAATAAGAGTTAGGCACTCCCACATCGACTGTAAAGGTTATAGCATCAACTGAGGAACTGGAGTATGTCTTTTGGATGATCGGATCGTAATTATTTGTTAAAGGATTTCTTAGTATTAACATATATACATGCTGATGGAGTTAGAAGAGGTTAGCAGCATTGAGATATATGGCGAATACTTGGAAAGCAAAGAGGAAAGATTGTCTTGGATGTAAGTTGAAGTTGTAATCAAGCTATCCACATAAAATTGGTAGTAATATACATTATTTTAATACCCATCATTATAAGTTAAGTTATATGTTTGAAAGAAGGTGGTTGAGGTATTAATGCAATTTGAGAAGGTGGAAGTCATAACTGTTGAATAAGGAGTCAAAAGCACTTCGGCAATGTAGCAAGCAATTTTATTACCTTGATCAATAGTTAATTGATTCGAATATGCTAAAGTCACTTTTGTCAACCCATAATCTGAAAAACTCGTATTGAAAGTTAATATTTGTCCCCCTGAAGAAAAGCCCAAATGATTAACACAAAAGTATTTGAAAAGATAATTGCTACTACCCAATAAGCTATCAAATATTATTAATTTATTTAAGTTCGGAGATGGCTGGTAATCGAAGCCATACATTTATTTGGACCATGAATAAGGATCTATAGCTCTTCTCTGTAAACCTTTGAGCCCGCTAATTAGATAGGCCTGAATTTCCTAATAAGTCTCACCTAACTATAATAATTTATACCAAGCATTGTGGGATAAAAGCCTAACACCCAATAAATAGTTGCAGCCTGATTGCATTGAACTGTTAAATTAATAAAACTATTATTTAACTAAATTATATCTGAAATACTTGATTGATCACTGGATAAAGCGATTCTGGAATTTGCAAAATAGTACCAATATTGACTTGGATATTAATTGATGGTATTTGTAAGTAGGAATTATTGTATGGTCCCCAAAGAGATACACCTAAAGTAAATATCCCATGAAGACTTGAATTTGTTGGAGACTGGCTCACGACTACATAAACTTGAGGATTTAAAGAATCAACTTGCTGATTAGTAAGAGCTGTATCGATAATCAAACCAGGCGTATTGATTGTATAATTTAAATAATGTGAAACAGCTGGTCGGCAGTTGATGAAATCAAGCAGTATTGGAATAGTTATTCCCGAAGGGTATAAGTCATAAATCGTATATTATAAAGATATTTGGCAAAGCTAACTTGAAATAAAGAGATCCAGATAGGGACAAGTAGCGTATGACGACGAAGACGAGGTAAATCCCAAATAATCAATTTGGTTTCCATTGAGGTAGCTGGCTGCAGCAATATCAAATGACCAGTGTGCTGTTCCCATTTCGACGTCGGTTAAACTATTAAGGTAGCTTATCAAATTTTGAGAAACAAAATTTAAAGATATATTGGAATTGAAAGGTAATTAGTTTCGGGGTGACAGATATATTTGTTTACCGTAATAACCAATATAAATAGTATGAGTTGCCCAGCTTGTGTTCAAATTGACTTCCGACCACTCGAGTAGGCTCAAAGGAAATAGGGGAAGGGAAGAAGTCATGTAAGGTTAATTAAGGTTTTAATAACTGCTCAGTGATACGTAAATTCCAGAGAGAGTGAATATTTTAAAATATATCCTTTAGGGATCATAGTAGTCCAAATTGGTGGGAATTAACTGGCAGACCTATAATACAGTTTAAGTATTGGATATGAGAGCAAAAGTTGAATATATTTCAATAATATTAGGACTGTTTCTCAAGCAAGGATAGTTTACTCCATTTATTAGGCATGAAACTACCTGTGGAAATGCAAGCATGAATAAATCATCAAGTTAAAGATAAAAAATTGAACTGTAAGCTATTGGAAATACAAAGGTTAAGTCTAAACAATAAGTGGAGCTGATAGCTTGATTGGTTAATAAAATTGGTTGAGAGGAGACAAGACTAGGTGGGAATGCTTCATTGACACTGGCGGTATAGTAATTTAAACTATTGATGCAGACAATCGTTTGATAAGGATTGCTTGCAGTCGAATCCTGTTTAATGCCATATATCCAAATAATGATATTTGCGGATGTTGCTGCTTGAAAAGTGAGATGTACTTTACCTTTCCAATCCTCTATACAATAAACTTGCGTTTTTACATTGTTTAGCGAATAGAAGCACTACAAAGCCATTATGTGAGTATGATAATTATTAATATCGAACCATATCTCAACTGTATCCCCTAAATTTGTCGATACAGCTAATAAAATTTCATATTAAGAATCAAACCCAAGAGAATTGTAATTTTTTGATGTAATGGCTGCAACAATGGAAGAAGAAGTCAAATAATTTGTTGTGGACGATAAAGGAGAGGATTGTTGGAGAATGTTGCCTCCATCAGTCCATAAAACTTGTATCGAGGGATTATTTTGCTGAATAATTAAATTGGTGCAGAGTATATTGTAGGAAGGCGAACTAAATTAAGAGATAGTATCATATGATTTGAGTGAAATACTATTGGCACTGATAGTTTACTGTAAAAAAGAAAACATTTGAGGAGTCCAAATGGAGCAAGATGTGAGACTTGTAGTGACGGCATTAGTGAACTGAATAGTTATCTGGGATGAAGTCATCAAATTGATACGGCTAGTTGAAAATTGAACGTCAAACGAAATATCACACAAGTAGTTGAGGACTATACCAGAAATAGTTATATTGGAAACTGCTATGCTTTGGTTTAAAGCTGATAGGGTCATCAAGTTGAATATGTTGCTGCAACTCGATATTATGCTACTGTAAGGGGAAAATAAAACCCCATAGAATAAGGGGATACTTCCAGTTCCATCTGTTTGTGGAAGCAAAACTTTATAGGAATATGAGTAAGGGATTGAAGATGAGACTGAAGGTGGACTCGCAGGAACTACCACCATTTAAATGGAGAACTAAATCACTGAAATTAATTAAATTCCAGGGTAGTTAATTTGAAGAGTTGCGCTATTAGTGGTGGATGCCACTATAAGGCAAGTAAATTGATAATTGATTAGCATCTCATTAATCTGGCAAGACTGAAATGCTAAAGGGATACTTGATGGAGTAGTTATAATAAATTGAATGGAAGTATATGTAGATGATGAGAGTTAGAGAGGTGGAATAACAATCGTTGTAGAGATTACTTGCTCAATAATTTATCCATAATTATATGACATTAATAGTGAAGTTGAACAGGTGTTCGTCGTAGTATTTGAATTAGATGATTAAGTTCTATAGGCCATTAAATTGCCACTTCCATCAGAAAAACCATATGCGAACATGGTCGAGAAGGGGAAGCCAACACCAACATTATTAGGATATAAGGGAAAAGAAATATTAACTGGATTGATAGCTCCGTTGATCAAAGGACACCATAAAACAGACACATTATAAAGTGAGTTAAATTCATAAGTGAAGGGTTTGTCACAATTTTTTAAACTTACAACAGCCGACGAGTAACTTGAAAAGATGGACTTGTAAATAGAGGTGAAGGTCAAGGAAGGAGCTCCCAAATAAGTTAGCATACTATTCTTATAATCTATCGTATTATATGTACTAAAGGGAGCAATAAGATTTAGATTTATTCCTTGATTGTATGTATCACTGAGAGTATTTACCCAGTAGTTAGTGCTAGTCCAATTGTTTGTATAGACTGAAGTTTGCACTAATGGAGAGTTGTCAATACTGAGGAGTTATTGGATAGCTGATCCATTTAATCTGTATATGGTAATAATTTATGAATTGACAAGCAGTGCGAGATCTATTGATCCCATGACTAAGCTTAACACTTAGATTGGTAATTTAATACTGATAGAAGTATCTAAATTAGTAAGTCCTTTGATAGAAATACCCTGCTTGCAGATCCAATTATCTTTACATGGAAATGGGGAAGGAGTTATTGTAAAACTACTGCATTGATTGGTGCATCCGACTCGCCCATTTTATTCAACGTACTTATTAACAGTTATTTAGTGTGATATAAAAATTATAAATTCGTCATATGAATAGCCATTGATTTACTGAATTGTAAGGTGACCATCAAGAGAAAGAAGACTTGGAACTCTTTGACCATCATTAGTTTGAGTTGCACTTAAAAATATGTTATTAAATTTCGGAGTCATTTGCGATAAGCGAGCGCTGTTGATTGTATAAGCATTAATGAGAGATGCTGACACCAAACTGCCTCCATGATAAAAGGTAATAATAAAATCAAGAGTCATGTTATCAGCTAGAAAGGAAGACTGATATCCATCAACAAAGGTGGCATTTCTAATTGAAAATACTCCGGATTGACCATTTGATGCTCCTTGTCCTTTAAATATTCTGCAACTTTATGCGCAGGATAATCCTGATGGACAGACTACAACTGAACCATTTCCACATACAAATTTAAACTGTCCATAGGAGCCATAATTTGAATAAGTATTGTCCAACTGCTGACCGTAGACATAATCGTTGTAGGCTTGGCACTGATATATCTGAATCTGAGGATTTGTTGAGGAATTTATATAACAACTGACTGCATCTTATCGAAAAGAGTTGTAATTCTGAGAAAAAGCAGCAACATCTATTCCTTTGGGACTCATGGATTTAAATACTTTGGGATTAATAAATATCTTCATTTCATAGGTTTAATTGAGAATTGGCAAACTCATTTGAGTAGAGATGGTTTTAAACAGAAATATTAACTGTTGATTTGTAATCGAAGGATCAATACCCACAAAAACCGGCTTAACAAACAGATTATTCATAAAAGTTGAAGTCGAGTTAGCTAATCCCAAGTCTGGAGTTCCAATAACTTGAGTTTAACTAATTCTGTTACTTGGACTATGAAAACCAGTAGAATCATGATAATCAGACCAAGGGATCATTGGTACAGCTAAATTTTGAGGCAGAGAATTGAATAAGTTAAATGAGGTAATGCCCATCAAATTAATTGATATGCTTCCAAAAGCTGCAATATTATCGGTTGATAAAAAATATGCTTTAAAAGCAATAAAATATCGAACCGTTCTACTTGTAAAAGAATCAATCGGCTGGCAAGTAATATAAGGAGAAGAATAAGTACATTGAGAAGTTGATGTTCCTACTAAATTGGCTATGTTTGTATTTATTGATTGTTACAACACAAAGGAAGCGCCCACATAAACTGACACAGTAAATTGACTTCCTATTCCTGTGATGTCGCTTAGGGTAAAACCCACCTCAATTGTGTTCCAGCCTCCATCTTTAAACAGTCCTAAACCCATCTGATTTACTGCAATGTTCAAAGGTATTCCCCAGTGTAAATTAACTCCAGCGGAGATAATACTGATTGGTAAAACAGAAAACAAGTTATTTGCAATTCCAATACCTTTTAAAGCTCCGTTATTGTCATAGAGTAGGGCAGCTATTCCTGTGGAATTAACAAAGTTGGGGTTCATCATAGTAAATGATAGAGTGTGATTGAAATTGTCCAAGTAGGGAAGTGATAGCTGAATTTGATTATTTTCCACAATACAGTACAGTGGTTGTATGCAGCTGACATTATTACAAACTGTTTGACATGAGCCAATCATCTTAAAATTGTTATTTTGTATAAAAGGAGAGAAAGAACTTAGTAAAGAATAATTTTGATTTGTGAATGCAAATGATATCATAATTGATTGATTGACTGCATAGGTGGAGTTGAAAGTCAACTAAAAAGGATATGTTTGAGCGGCTGATGTTACAGGGATGGAAGCTGCAGCTAACTGTATATTCAATGGAGGAAGTATGATCGCTTCTAAATAATAATATTAGAATGCATTGTTGGAAGCATATATTATATTTGCACCTGCTATTCCAGAAACAACTGCTAGGCTGACTAATCCATAAGTTATAGTTGGAGGCACTGCAATGTTGATTTATATCACATACCATGTTTCAGCTGATAGATAACAATTAATGGAAAAATAGTAAATATTTGAAGTAGGAACAGCAGAATTACCACTTTGTATCAATGGGAGTTCATTTTCGTTGGAAATGGAATAAATTAGTGGAGTTGAAGCTAGATGAATAGGATTTGGAAATGTGATTTATAGATAGCAATGTGAGCATACTCCTGCCATTGGTTTCCAAGATATCTTAAAAGAATTTAGTCCTCCAAATTCATCATATGTTGTCTAAATTGGTCTGCTGTAGATGTCATATGGGGTGGCAAACACAAATGCCAACAGCAGGAAACTTATAATGACTTTCATAGTAATAATATTAATAGAGATTATTAACCAAATGTTTGTGGTAAAATTAAGCAGAAGTTTCATCACTGTGGCAAGGAATAATTCACTTAAATACTGTGTGTCTAGTCTATCGAAGTCGATACTTAAAAATGGAAAGACAGTGATTATGCAAATTCAAGCAAAGCCTAATAGCAAAGCTAACAGCATTATGTAGATCAATGAAAGTTACGTGAAAGTAAGCATAAAAGCCGTGCCCGAAAATGGAAATGCAAATAAATAGCTTCTTTCTTATTTATCACAAATCTTATAGATCGATGAGTCAAATATATAAATAAAAAGAGGATCTGCCAGTCATTCAAAGAGTCTATTAATCTCCAAATTCTCCGGAAGCTAAGAATAAATAATATCAATGCTTTAAAAAAACATAAAAAAATGAAGGTGAACTCATCATTGATAAATACTGTTGTTACCATTATTTTATTTATCCTCAACTCGCAGTTAGTTCATGCTTATTTCGATGGTTCGACTCTGGTCTTGCACTTTGTAGACTCCAGTCAATCTGTTGCACTATTGATACATATTTTTACGGAGACTGATTACAATGTGTTGTGTTCCTGTTTTGCTTTTTATGTATTGAGCGAGAAGAGTTGTATTTTTGTAGTCCAGTGCCGCATCAATTTCATCCATAAAATAAAAAGGAAATTTTTTGATTTACTAGCAGGCGAAAATAAGAGCCAAAGACGTAAATGTCTTTTCACCACCTGATAATAGATTGACTCTTTTCCAAGATTTGTTGACGGGGCGTACAGAGAACTATACCCCTTAGAAAGGATTCATTGAGTCAATGAGATTCATTTCAGCTCTACCTCCTGTGAGTCTCGTGTAGATAATATTCAACTAAACATTAATTTCATTAAAAGTAGTCATAAAGATATTGAGTCTTTTTTTGCGAAGCTCAATCAACTCTGTTTTGATGATCTATAAAGAAGATTCTATATTTTTATATTTTTAGCATTAAGATTTGTATTAATTTGCTTTTTGCTGGTATTCTTCGAACAGCTCAAAATCAATCTCATATCCATCGGTTCCTGAGGATTTATTGATCTATTTTTAGAAATGCTTTAGTTTTTAAACTTCGTAAGAATGTCCGAATTTAATCTATTTACTTGGTACTGATTCGAATACAAGATCGATGTTGGGATCTGACGGTCGAATACTATTGAAATCCTTATAAATGTTATTGCTGCTTTTTTATTTGCTGAGTACATACTATTTTTATTTACTATTGAGAAGTTTGACAAATTTGTACTTTACTTTGCCAAAATAGAGTGAGAGCTGATTGAGGATACTGCATAAAGTATTTTATTTGCTTTCTCCACTTTAAATTGATGCTTCAGGTTCGTCAGTCTCTTAATTTTGAGTTGGAATCAAATCAGGATGCCTATTATAAATAGTTTGTTCGATCATAACTGAGAAGTCTCTAATTTATTTAAGCGAATCGGCCAATTTATTTTTCATTTATATCTGTTCATATTCCATATTTTTGCATTTGATACATATCTTTTTGAGTTATTCCTTTAGCTTGGGACTATGGCCTACCTTAGTATATTAATTGCCTAATTGTGCTACTAAAGCATTGATTTAACTTTGTATGATGTTGATTTATTATTCCACCACTTATTTATCATGGGTTTTGGAAGTCACCTCTAGGGAAATACTATCAATCTTTTGCTTCTATTTCAATTTAGCAGATTAATAGCTTACTTTTTACTTAACTTTCTCCTATATTTTCTTGTTTATGACTGATATTTATTCATTTATTTTGGCACAGCTGGTGCTTAAATTTTATATCAAATTCTTAGAATTCTATATCATTTTTACCTTCTACTCGTTTTTGGTGTAAATTTATAGAAGAGATAAAACTTATTTATATGTTGCCAGTTTCATCCCACTCTCCTTAAACTGCTTCTTTATTTTATTTAGGTTTTCCTTCAGTGGCAACAACTACGATTGATTTTTGGCTATTTTAGCCTCATCATTTTTAATTGCATTTTATAGCTCATCCAATAGCACTTAATCGAGCCCATCAAAGCCTCTCTCTTAATTTTCTAAGGTTGATAGGTTTTATTTAATTGTTTATTATTTATTCTTGATGGTTACTATCTTTTACTGGATGTTAGTTTTGAGTCTTTTCATCATTTACAATTTTTTGTTTAATAGCTCTTGATCTTATTTGTTTTGTCCGCTTTTGAGAGATAGCTTAGTAATCGTGCCGGATAAATCAATCAATTCTCCATTGGTTGTGATAACTCGGAATCGCTTTTAATCATAATACCCCACTTTCATGGCAACATCAAGTTTATTAGTGACTAAAGTGTTGCCCAAAGACCAAACCAAAATATTTTTAACTTGTTAGTTGGTTGTATTGCACACATTCAGGAGAAGCTTTGTTTATTTTGGACAATTCGATATTATCTAAATATCAAGTACTGCCTTATTGATCAGTTATTTAATGAGAAAAGTCATTCTCCCTATTCTTTTTGTGGTTAAATAATCGGAAACCTCTTTTGCCTGCTTAACAGTTTCCACAATGAAAAAATCCAGCTGAGGCAATATTGTCTAGATTATTTCTCTGTAAGAAGAATCTATGATCACTTGCTCTCTTAAGGTACTGAGGTTAGTATCCGGACATATAATTTTTAACTTGTTTGCAGTTCTAATTTAATGCTGAATTTTTTCTAAGTTAGTGACCACTTTTTCATTTGGATTTTCTTTAATTTGCCTTTAAATTTGAGAAATAGTCTCTTCAGTCTCAGTTAATTTTGATTGCATTTCTTCTGTCTCATCGATGAATGCTTTCAATTACTGCTTGTATTGTAATTTACGCTCATCGTTTTACTTGGATTTGTTCTGAAATACCTTCAATTTTTATCTATCTTGATTAAGACTGGTTTGATTTGCAGAGCACTTCGCCTGTAGTATGGTTTGCTCACTATTGATCCTTTCAATGCCCTGCTCTAATTCTAAACAAAGTTTGAATTGGTTGATGTCTTGATGCTTGTTTAATTTGTCCTTGATTTCATTATTGCTGCGAATAAAATCAGATTGTTTGGAAGAAATATCTTGTAGCTATTTGATTTCGGATGTGTATCTATTCTTTTCTTACTCCTTTTTTTATCGATCTTTGACCATGTAGTTCAGTTATCGATGATTTTCCTTCAGTCTTAGATTAATTTCCTCCTGCTTTTGCCCTATCATATCGATCAAGTCAGTACTTTTCTTGATCTTGTTTACTATTAAATCGAGTTCCATTTTCTTGCTCTTTCCTTCCATTTATTTTGCCTTCACTTAGTTTTATACCTTCGTCACCATCTCAGCCTGTGCCTCCTCCTATTTCTTAAGTTTGGTCATAATGTTTTGATTATCCATGATTATCTTTTTGATGGCCAAGTGTTGAAACAGCAATATCTTCAATCTCATAAAAATCCAAGTTGATTGATTGGATGCTTTTTCCCTCAGATTTTCATATATTTTTCTTTTTAGATTTTGAGAAAGCCGCACCTATTACTTCTCCATTTATATGGTAATATATCTTTTTTCTGTCACTTAAATCGGCTATTTCAGCTCATCGGAACCTGAAACATATTATAGATATTCAACCATCATCTAGGGAGAGAGTTAGCATAATCTTTCCACCTATCCTTGCAAGATAATAAATAAATTTTTATTCAAATCGATCTTTTTGCTTATTAATTGCTACCTCAGTTCAGTCCACCCAATTTTTTAGTCATTCAGTTTGTAGTAGGTTTGCCCACTTTTTTTTATAGTTCTGCTTACTCTTATGAGCTATTGATTTTCTTTAAAAACCACAGTAACTGTTGCATAATCAGGCTTGGCGAAAGCAGATCGATGTATGAGAGAAGCAAGACTGTCTTGCCTGAGTTTGGCTGATTTAAAACCAAAAACAAAGAGGACAGCGTCAATGATGTTGGACTTACCATTGCCATTTGGACCAATAACACAATTAAAATGCGTATCAAATGGACCCAGGATGTGTCTCCCATTATAAGACTTGAAGTTTTGAATTTCTAGCTGATGGATGATCATCTTCAGAATCAATTATTAGTTTGCTTTAACCAGTCATAATTTAATATTATCATTTCCTTGTTTTTTAGAATATATAAGTTACAAATAAAACAGCATTCAGATCAATTTGGAGAGGTCGAACACTCTCACATAACCATCTTAGCATGCAGCGTAAACTTGAGAACCCTTGCTGACAAGGTTGTGCACTGTGTTTCCTGCCTCCACCTTTCCAATCACTGCCATTGGACTGCGTTTGTCCACAAAATAAATGCCACCCTCTAAATTTGATATCGCATAATGGTTAGCAGAATGCACTTGAACGATATCAGAGGCTGATATATCTGCAGGATTTTGGAACACACGTTTCATTTTATTGAGGTCTACCCAGTGCACACCATCTCCTTGAGGTCCCACTATTACGTAGTTGTCAGCTAGACAGAGACAGTTAATCGCTCCTTTAAATGGATCCATTGTTCCCAAAATAGAAGATTTACTGATATTTGAACTGTAAATTTTTCCTTAGATGCAGCCTGAGACTATAACATTGCCGCTTGTAACAAGTGAACTAATTTCTTCTTTGTGGAAATCCGCACCTCCTACCTTTGATATCTCATTGGATTTTGGGGTAATTATTCTCAGTTTATTGTCACAGGCAGCAACAATTTGCTTCCCATTATCTGTTAAGGCAATGATGGAAGGTGGCAAATCTAGGCAGTATGTCGAGAAGAGACTAAGGCCTCGGAGGTTAAAGATGCTGACACTATAGCTATGAGCAGCCACCACAACACCACCCTGACGATGACATAAAATATCCATTGGCTCTTCAACATCCAGTTTAACGGATTTTAAACTGGCAATTTCAGTGCAAACAATTTATTTTTCGGTGAGTGAGACAACATATTTGTCATCGTTAGAAACCTAAATCTTTGTGACTGTCTATCCATGCTGAAAACGATAAAATTATTCCCATTTACCATTTTCTTCTTTGAAGCATAGCATCTTGTCATCGCCTCCTCCAGAAAATATCATCTTACCGTCGCTGCTTACATTGACGGAAGTACAGAATTTGTCGTGGAGACCCACACGCCAATCTTCATTTGATTCCTTTCCCTTGACGAACTGTTCTTATAATTCCTAGAAATCAACTTCTTGCTTGGGTTTTTATGCTTCTTTCTATTATTATTTTTGCTCAAGCTCTTCTCCTTCTTCCTCGGAGTCTACATCCATAGCTGCGATAATATCGTCATCAACCATCCAAATTTCATCCTAATCGTCAGCTGCAATTGACTCGGTCGCATCAGTCCAGTTTGAATCGTTATCGTCGTTGCTAAGATCTCCAATTTTATCATCAATTTACTGTTCAGATATTTCTTTCTCATGCTCCAACTTTTTTGCTGCTTCCTCCACATTTTCAAATGATTCTGAGCTATCAATGGAATCCCTCAAATATTTTAAGCAGACTTCCTTTCGGATCAGTTCAACAACCTGCTCCCGAATTGGTGGATTCTGCACTTTAACTAGAACAATGAAATGCTTCAAGGCTTCGGACTTCTATTTGATTAGTTTCAGCAGAGGAGATAGTTCCTACGGCTGTTCGGATGGCTGTATTTATCCAGAATTGCCCTGCTCCATACTCTCAACAATGAATGTAAATTCTTATATAATGATAAATAATTCCATCCAATATCAATGGGTATGATGTTTTTGCTAATCGAGCACGTGGGAAATATACTTCCAAGCGACGCTAAAGGCCATGCCCTGAATTACATTGGTCAGTAATTTTGTCGGCAACCCTCGCAGGAATAGTCCAGATACGCCATCTTTTTCTATTATTTGAGAAATTGTTTGCTTGTAGGTTAGCCTTTACTGTGCAGTCTGCTTGAACGTTTTTACCACACGGATGGAATTGGAGAGACAGTCGGAAACCACAGTGCAGATAAAACCAATTCCAGCACTACGAAGAATGGCTTTGCCAAAGTTGTCATTGTAGCTATACCGTGGTAAATAGTGCTCTAAATAATTATTCGTCACAAACCAGGGATAGTGTCCTGTAAAGGTTGCTAGAGCTGATGCCACTCCTCCTTGATAAAAGGCCGATATTCCGTGAGTCTTGTACTTGCCTACTAATATCTTTAACCCATCAGTTCCGTACACTTGCTTTGATGTCTTCCATGCATCAACAGGTAGTGTTGAAATACGCCAAAACCCAGCCATAAGTGATCCTAGAGAAGTCTGCAAAAAGATTGGCAAGTGTTGTAAGGAAGGGTGATTTTTAAAAAGGGTTGTAGCATACATATTGGCAGCGGTATCTCCGAATCGTGAGATGGGTCCAATCACCAATGCTGGAACAATACCGCGATAAAATCTTACAATTCCACCATTTTTGTAAAGTAACTTTAGAGTTTCAATAAAGCCACCACCATTCTTGAATTGATAATTCATAGTGGTGCGCATCCACATCAGAGAGGACACTTGAATGGCCATAGCCGAGGCTCCAGCTGCGCCTGACTTGGCAGCTTTAACGGCTATTTAGGTCATTGTCTTGGGTACTTATTGAGTTTGAACTTCCATTTGAGTAATTTGGTATAGTAGTTGATTAGCCGTTCATAGTATTAACGGAGTTTGTCGGGAAATTTAATTTTAATAGAGAATAGTAAATAGCATTAGAAGATAATCTATTGATTTCTGGCGAATCTACTTTCAGATATGATAGTCATATATAATAATAATTTCTCAGTAACGGAAAATAAAAAATAAATCGTGAAAGATTGTCCTTGGAGGAGAGAAAGTAAATCGATATGAAAGGAGTAAATACGATATAAAATATAATTATTTCAATAGGCTTAATGTTTGAGCAAAATAACTGTTTTCATTTATAATGTCTTGGGTAAAATGAATTGTAAATGGAATTGAAGATCGTTAATTGGTAAATATGTTTAATCATTAATGTGTGATACTATTTTCAAATAAGTATGAGTTAGCTAGCTTTTTTGGATACTTATTTATTTAAATTATGCAGTTTAATAACTTTACTGCTATTGATTGCGATTGGATCAATTTATTTAAAAAATTTAAGATAACACTCAAATATTTAAATAGAATAATATTGAGAAAGCCACCAACTTAAAACGTTCTAGAAATTGCAAGAGGAAAATATAGATCTGTTTGTGTTCAATTTATACTCGATCTTAATATTTGTAGCTTATGAATGATATATCGATCACTCCTACGCTGTGAGGAGACTTTCAGTGCCCGCAGGCTTTAGACAATGCATTACTGACAGTACAATTGCTTATACTACGAACAAGATTGAGGTCACGATAGGAGCACTAAATTAAGTAGCATATACACTTGATTATCCAGAGTACTAAACTGAAAAGCGATTATTGAGGCAATGCTAACTATCAATAATGATACAAAATGTTGAAGAGGGCCAATCCTGGTAGGTATTGTAAGAACTTGAAGTGCTCCACAACGGTAGAAAACTTAAATTCAGCTGTAATGATGATCACAGCGAGCATGCTAGATGTTGACAGGAATACATGACAAAAGCTGGGGTAAAGAGACGAATGATTGTAACAAAAAAGCCTTTGTGGTCTTCGAAGAGTGCGACCACATACCAAATTTCGAACCCAACCATCATGGCAGCACAGATAATGTTAAGAATGCGTACGATGAGAAGCCACGTCTTCAATTCCATAATTGATTAATTGATTATGGTTAAAACTAAACATCAAATCATTTTTCTAATATCACAGCATATCAAAATCAATTGACAATCCTTCTATGTTTGATATAAACACTATTATCTTTTTTAAATTCACCCTCTCTTCTTGGTGAAGATATTATATTCATTTCATATGCAAAATTAAAAATTTGAAAGACTCATGGCAGGAGGACAGGAGAATCTCTCCTCTACAGAGTTGCTACAGTTTGAAGCACACTGTTCAGCCCAAAACCTTCCCTTATAAAGATGGATCGAAATCAGCGTAGGAATCTCCTTATGCAGCTGCAGCTTTATGCTGTCAACCCAGATCATTGTTACCAATTCTTAAGCTATCTTGACCGGCAATAAATGTCCAAGTCAACGTTCAATGATTTCATTCATCAGGGATCTAAGATTACAATCTACAATAATCTTACAGGATTAGCTTTGACTCGAGCATCTCGTGAATGTATATATTTCTTAACTGAGCAACAAAGTAAGATCATGAGAAATGGATGAATTAGGCGCGCCGCTATCTTAATTCAAGTGAAAAGGTAAGAATGACAGTGGATAAATCAATTATCTTGAATCGTGCCTTCTTGCACTACTATGGAGGAGAGGTGACAAAAGCATTGAGCTTTGTAAATCGTACCTATGAGGAGGTTAATAAAACAGGAGAAGGAAAACATCTGCTGACTACTACCACTCTCATGCTGGCTCAAATACATTTTATCAAAAGAAACTATCAAAAAGCGCTTGAACTATATAAAAAATGTTTGGAAATTAGCAAGACTTTGCCCACAAAAGCACGACTTGGTATGGCTTATAGTTTCTTTTACCTTGGTAAGTATGAACTTGCTCGGGCTTGCTTTCAAAGAATCATCAAGCTAGATCCGAGCTGTACTGAGGCCTACGTAGGTATTGCAGTCGTATACGATAAGGAGGAGAATTATATGGAGTACTTTAGACACATAAGTGCAGCCTATAAAGTAAATAGACAACATCCTCTTGTTCTTATACATTTGTCCGAACACTTTTTACTACGAGGAGATCTTTAGCGATCAGAAGAGTATTGTCAGCAGGGTTTATTATCAGTGTAGCGTTATCCTAAATTTCTAAAGGTGGAATAATTTTGCCGCAATGATTACGAATAGTTGAAGGCTAGATTTAACAATATACTTGGACAGATTAATCACATTAGTTCCAATTACACAGAGGCCATCAAATACTATACTCTTGCCTCGGGAAAGGGTTTAATTAACAACGATGTTGGACTGGCCCAAGCTTATATCAACCCCAATTCTCAAAACTATATCTAGGCTATCCGTCTTTTAGATGATGTTTACAAACAATTTGAAGGAAAAGATGGAAGATTGCTCAACGATTCTTATAAGTTAATGGCTTATCTGAAATCAAAGATACCACCCAAAGGTAAAGAAGAGAGAGGAGCAGAATATTATTACGCTGAGGCACTCAAATACAATAAGCAAGACTATGAGTCTAAAATTTAGTATGCAAATCTTCTGGTGGAAACCAACAAGCAAAAAGCATTAAAGCAGCTTTAGGAAGTGGAGAGGATTTTGCAAAACAACGGCAGTGGAGTTAAACCCGAACTTCAAAACAATATTGCAGTGCTAGAACTAGAGAATGGCTAGATCGAAAAAAGTGAAAAGCGTTTAATGAAATGCATTAAATATATAGAGGAGATAGAATGCGACACTGAAGAGGAAGAAATCCGAAAGAGCAGTCTGCTTATCATTAGTAAGTTTAACTATGCTATCTGCTTGGAGAAGCAATGTCGATGGAACGGCGCCCGTTTGATCTATGAATAGATCCTCTTAGTCAATAAATATCACCTTGACAGTTATTTGCGCTTAGCCTATATTTGGTATCAGCTGGGTAATTATTCGGAAATTATGAAAATATTTTCTTAGATCTAAGCAATTTGCGCTGAAAACAAAAATAAACTACTGAGAGGAGACAAACTGTACAATCTTAAGGCTTATCTGCAGCATTTGTCAGGCAATACCAGCGAAGCCAAAGAAACCATTAAACTGCTTGGCAAACACAAGGATATCTACACCCAAGTATTCGAATTGTGTATGAACTACTAAAGTATTATGAGGAAAGGAGTTGATTTGTCCATACTCAAGGAGTTTCTTCGCCCCAACAGAGAGTTTTGCTATAAATACTGTAATTAGGATCACAATGCTACTTTTGCTTATATGCTATTAGCAATTATTTTGCTGTCAGATAAGAAGATTACTAAGACACAAGGATTAGAATACTTCAGTAACCTCAAACAATTTTCATCTGATTAGATCCCTTCTATTCTCTATAATATGGGCCTGTTTCTGACCAACTATGATGATAGTGAGAGTTCCAATGCTGCTCTAGCACTTTACAAATAGAAAATTGGTAGTAATTGTAGAGGTGACGAAATCACAGCCCTTAATTACTTGCTTGAGAATGAATTTTTAAAGAGTGAAAGTTACATTAAAAGAAACATCCTGCGGGATCCTTCAAATCTAAAATATCGATTGCAGTTAGCATATGCAACTGAAAGAAGGTGTCATAAATATTATGAAATAGGAGATTTCACTAAGAAGATAGTGGAAATCAACATTTGCAATCTTAAATCCTGCATGAACTTTTATAGCCATCTTGGTAAGATAGCAATCTTCGATCAGATTCGCGGAATAGAGGTACCTTAATTGAAAGAGAGGATTAGGAACATCTACTTGAAAATCAAGGGATGTGGTGAGGAACGGAAGTTCTACATCAAGTCATATTTGGACTCTTATGAAAAAATACAACGTGAGGTTGATATCAAAGAGAGGGAAAAACAAGAAAATGAACGACTCACCTAATAAAAGCGTATGACTCAACAAAAAGAAAAGGAACTGCAGCAGCTTCTCTAAGAAGAGGAAGACTCTGAGGATGAAGAAGAAAAGATGCGTAAAGAAAGGGAAAAGAAAAGACAAAGAGCTTTGTAATTGGCCAGAAAGAGACAGGAGTAAATGGATGCTAACTGGAATGATTTATTGGAAAAAGATAAGGCTAATGAGGATGAAAAAAAGTCCAGGAAGCGAGGGCCAAATGTTAATCCAAATCGTTCTGCACCCAGAACTAAGAGAAACAGGCAAAAATAAAAGGATTCATAATCTTTCGAGTAGTTACCTGAAAGGTCCTAATAGCCTTCAGAGCCAAACGATGAACCAGAATTATCTTTGTCGTCATAGCCAAGAAAAAAGCACAAACATGAGAAAAGATAAAAGAAAGAAAAGAGAGCGAGACATAGATCGTCTTCTGAAGATGGGGCAGCCTCTGAATCGAAAGAATCGAAGTAACCGAGTAAGAAAGATGACAATGATGATGACCTGCAAAAATACATGGTGTGATAGAAACAAACCATATCCCTCTATTAATAATAATCTTATCGTTTGCTTTATATAATAATCGATAGATATATTATTGGATATTTTATCATGAACGAAGATATTATCAATCGAGAGAGTGCAACAGTCAACAGTATGGTTTAAACACCACAGGCACTGGAAAGAAATGAAACAGAATTTCTGATTCCTCAGGTCGTAGCAACACCGAAAATTAGAATTCAATCTTTGGATATTTACAGAGGGCTTACAATGATGGGCATGATCTTGGTGGATAACATGGGACCAGTCGCTGATCCTCCTTGGTTTTTAGATCATGCAGAATGGCATGGTCTTACTCCTGCAGATCTTATTTTCCCAGCTTTTTTGTTTATCATGGGTATGGCAGTACCATTGGCTGTCAGTGAAAAAAGGCCTGCGCGCATCAAGAACATCATTAGAATTATTGCCCTTTTCTTAATAGGGTTTATGCTGAATCTTATCGGAAGAAAGTTTGATTTCTAAACAGTAAGGATTCTTGGTATTTTGCAAAGATTAAGCTTATGCTATGCTGCTCTGTTAGCTTTTCACGTGCTGACTAATTATGGAAGCTAATACCGTAGAAAAATAGGAGCCTTGTTGATGTTTGTTCTATACATGGTATATATCTCATGGATGGTATCTTTCAACGGTGGCGAGGATGTCGGTCCTGGCTGCAACAAAGATAACAATTTAACTGACCGATGCAACTTTGCAGGCTATGTGGATAGAACTATTCTCACTCCAGCTCACATGCTGAAAAAAGTCTATACTGATCCATAAGGTATATTTTCCACTATTGGCGCAATCATTACTACATATATGGGGTATTTTTATTCAGTCATAATGAACAGGTACAAACAAGAACCGAAAAAAATGCTTACTCTTTGGATTACTATCTCTCTGATTGCAGGAGCGCTGGTCTATCCTATGACATTGCTGATGCCTCTAAATAAAAAGTTGTACTCATCAAGTTTCACTCTTATCGTTGTTGCTGTGAGCGGAGCAGTGCTAACTTTTTTCTATATCGTTGTAGACTTACTTCCAGCACATCGTCCTCAAGCTAAGCGGATAGTAGAGATCTTAACTGCCCCTTTCCTATGGCTGGGTTTGAATCCTTTAGCAATTTTTGTGTTAATGGATTTGGTGGCTATTTTTATGATTCTTTATATCAAGATTAATGACGTGAGCATCTGGACTCAGTTCTATCGTCATGTTTTCGCAAGTTGGATTGATAATCATCAGGTTGGAGCGACTGTCTTTGCTTGTTTCTTCCTTTTGGTATGGGTGGCCGTGGCAGGACTGATGCATCGCTTCAAGATATATGTGCGACTTTGATTTGATGTAATGTAATTTATGACAATAACTATTATATAAGTCTTCTATTTAAATCTATTTACATGCAACTACAGTAAAAATAATACTCCAATATTGATTAATTCAATAATATCT
>Ga0302188_10000789_pt1 | contig 26225 bp, 22 predicted proteins | sample II_Bog_E2_1_FD_198783 | JGI IMG/M metagenome (GOLD analysis project Ga0302188, IMG submission 198783) | Peat permafrost microbial communities from Stordalen Mire near Abisko, Sweden - II_Bog_E2_1 | ecosystem: Environmental > Terrestrial > Soil > Wetlands > Peat | place: Sweden: Abisko...
TTCAGGTTCCATTATCGAATTTTGATGGGATTACCCAGCACCCTAACGAGAGCAAGCTGGGAAAAATTACTTATCTTTAGTGCAGTTCTGTTAAATTGAGTCATCCATTCCTACAGTATTCTCTGCCGAAAAGATTGAGTGAACGGGCCGAGATAGCTTATTTGGGCACTGGCCACAAATATGTTGATATCCAAAATTTCTGCCTATTTTTTAAATTCTTCGCTAAGTTAAAGCCATCTCACCTTTTCTCCTCCCAAGTTAGAGATGATGACTGAAGCCCTTTTTAATGACATTTCGCACTAGCTATACTCTTTTTACAGTCTTTGTTTATTCTTTTCTGCCCAATCAAACTCATATCTCAAATCTTCTACTTTTTTATTGGCTTAGTCCAGTTCCTTTCTCTTCACGTCCAGTTTCTAATTTAGGCCTTTGACTTTCTCCTCAGCTATCTTTAAGGATTCCTTCTTGGGCTTAACTTTCTTGTTGACGAAATAAAAGTTGTAAATACCATTCACCCACTGAATAATACACTCGCAGGCTGTTGAACTATTGGCCACGTTTTGAACCGACAGTATTTACTTATTGTTGGGGTCGTTCAGAAATTTACCTAAGTTGATCACCACTGATTCTGCGAGACCCTATTTGTTGAAATTGATTAAATCATTCAATAGTTTTTGATTAGCTAAGTTTCTCACAGATGCAGCCCACCAATCAGTCTACATTTTTAAAGTCTTCTAATTTTTCATCTTCTCTTTGGGAGTAGGATCTATTAACAGGCATAGGCCTTGCATTGTTAATTTTACTGCAATTGGCGGGTTGAGCATCGTCCGTAATTCAGTGAGACTGTTTTTATCCAAAACTAGAAGGGCATTTTCTGATGCCTTCAGTTGAGGAAGAGCAATTGCCAATTACTTTTAGCAATCTTATTTAATAGCATTTGCCTCATTGACAGCTTCGAGCATGACTCTCTCTTCCCCTGAAATCTGGCTCATGATGATATCTGCTCCTTCCTTCTGTATCTTGACGAGTTCCATCTTAACTGCAGTTTCTTCTGCTGCTTTTTTGAGCTGTGGCTTCATCTCCTCCAGCATTTTCTTCATCCTCTCGACTGCATCTTCCGTGCTAACTATTTTAGAGTATCCATTTTAATATTTGAAGATAAGTTGCTTATTCTCTTTTCTCTTTTCAGAGAGTAGCTGCTTAAAGGACATGATGAACTCAATATAAGAAGTTGGAGTGATGTAGTAGTTGCGGTTCAACTCTTGTTTCAGTTTATCACTCCAAGTTTTTATATTTGTATGGATGTATCTCATCATCTCTATATAGGCCTCACGATATCTCAGTTCTGTTTTGGCAAGGAAATTGCTTGCTACAGAAACCAGGCCTTCCTCCGGCCACTATTCGAACCAATCGATGGTAGTGCAGTTCACTAAACTTGGAAACATGCGCAGTCTCACTCTAAAGGACTCTCCAATGGGGCTAAAACAGACAATGAGCTTAAGTTGGTCCTTCACCCTCAACAGGAAAAAGTTAAACAGTTTATCAACATTCAATTATCCAGTGATGGACTCGGCTGCTTATTTGCGGACTGCCTCACAAATTTAAATCCTTTCTTCGGAGTTAAACAAATTAGGGATAGAGCCGACGTTAAGAATATTATTGATATCTTCCAAGAATTGTTCGTCTTTGATCTGTGTGTCACTGAACAGGAAAGAGATAAACTTATTCTTCACTCCTATTTCGAGAAAGATCTTTTTGACGTCCTATCTGAACTGAGAGTAGTTATAATTTTTGGTAATTTACAGACTCACAGGGTTATAGTCTGCAATGAAAGAAGCCAACTGCGCAAAGGACTTTCTCCCGCTGCCTCCCAAACCAACCAACAAAGCACTATTTCTCGGCTGTCGTATAATCCTCAAGATGATGAGAATATGTTTGAGTGCATACTAAAACAGCACTAAGTCCATGGGTTTATCACTCACCAAATTGTAGTTATTGAGAGAAGTTTAGACTGAGAGCTGCACTTTCTCTAAATCAGCGATTTATTCGTAACTGTGTTCGCTCGGATTGAGAATATCGCTGAAATAAACAGTGTCAGTATTTTTACCCCATTTCTTGCCGATTGATGATATTAATTCAGCAACAATGTGCTTTTAGGAAGGTAGAAGTCGATCCATAAAAATCCTTTTGGCTTCGTGGGCCCACAGCCTTCCAATGTTTTCAGAGTGTATCTTATGATTGTCAGCTCTACAAATTCCAACAATAAATTTCCAGAGGTCTCTGAGGTTAAAGATATAGTGAACCTTAGCGGGAGTAGGCAGCAATCTTTTCAAGCATTCATTGTATAACTCAATAGAATATTTCAGGAGAGTGGAAACGTGTTTTTGTTCAGAATGTCCTTGAAAAGAAGTCATCAATATGGTGGTAAATATACGGGTGAGGGTTTCCTCATCAAAATTGGTCACAGATACTAAGTTTGCATGTCTCAGGAAGCGAGGTGTTATATCGTTGTTTGAAGCTCCCATGTTGTATATATACAGAAGGTCAATTACTTTTTTGAAAGATTTTTACTTTTATTTTAAATCGAAGAACCCTTGCTGGTCCACTAACTGTCGTAGAAATTAGATGGGAGGTTGAGCGCCATAGAATTATTTTACAGGCATATTGAGATCATCTACTAAGATGATCAGTTTTTGAAAACCCTTTGGGCCCAGAATGTGCCTACTTCCCCTCTTGTCCAACTTGCTTTCAATTTCTTCCTGAACTTGAGTGCACGTAGTTCTTGAACTGAATACCATTTCCATAAATCCATACTCCTTTTGATTGGCCGTAAAAGCATAAAAATCCTTAACGAGGATAGTCTTGCCAGTTCCAGTGGGTCCGCAAAGAATGATGGGAACATTATTTTAAATTCCAAATGCTAGGAGATGATTGTAGCGCACAATGTCACTCGTCTTCACAATGATTTCGTGTATCTTAACATCTTTTGGGTAATTTTCCTCGATCATGCTGACCCATTTTACCCATTCATAACTCAGGTTTTAAGAGACACGAAACAAATAATCAAACAAGGTCAGTTTTTCAGGAAAGGATAAAGTCTTCTTCTTCTTTGCTGTAGTGATATCCCCAATGACAATCTTTTTTAATGATTGATCAAACAGCTTTCGGGAAGTTGTATCCACTGCGACTCCGAATGACCAGACAATAGCATAAATAAAAATACCTGAAATGAGGGCTATTTTATATTTGTCTTCAATTGCAGCATACTCTTCAGGCATTTGTTCGCTATATTTCTTAATTTTAAGCAGTTCCACTGTTAACAGTTTTAGGAAGGTTTGCAAAAGGCTAAAAATGGATACATAGCATATTGTTTTTAACCCCTTAACGCAGGCATATATTTAATTAATGAGGCTAAAGTTTTAAATTATAATCTTACTAAGATCCTCAGGAAGCCAGTCATTCCCTTTTTTCCAAGCATCAATGAGTATTTAATGCCCAACAGAGTTGGGTTCAAGATATATCATACCACACCGACTGACTGTGGCTGGCGAAGCAGCTAATAAATCCATTGGTTCGAAGATCAAACTCATACTTTTACTCATTGAAATGATTTCACCAGAGTTTAGACATAATTTCTTGTTGTCATCAAGGGCAGTGTTCATGTTCTCTATCCAGACTGCATCCACAGGTCCGTCCAGTAACAACCACTTTCGGACAGCAGTATCAGTGTTAGCAAAATTTCTAAATTTGACTGCAAGAACTCCATCGAACCACTCATGAGAGACTTCATCGAAAAAGCCATAGAGTTGTTTTTGAGTGATTGACTTAGGATTGATCTTGCATATTTCGACTTAGTTTTAATTCATCTTATCTTTGCACTTGCTTAGCGATCGAGCCAGCACCTAGAGAGCAGTCGATTTGCCAGAAAAAGGATAGCCGACGATCATTAGCCCATGCCTAACCAGAATCATGTCATATATCTGGATTATCTTGTCGATAATGTATTGATTGAGGCTCATTTTCAGTTGCTAGTATTCATTGGTTATTTAGACGAGAAGATGTTCATAGTTTATTTAAGGGGAACTGATGTTAGGGAAAAGATCACTAGTTATTCCAACAAAGAGAGGAATATCAAAGGATAGGAATTTGGCCATGTTGACGTCGTTTATAGCCTTTAAAATCAGGGAGGATTCCTCTAAATTTTGATTCTTTCTCTTCAAATTTCCAGCAGCTACGAGGACACTCTTCACAGCTCTCATACCATAGTCATAGTGCTCCTGAGAAGAGAGCTGCTCAGAACATAGTTTATATGTGGTGACTATCTTCCTTGCTAATGAGCGGGCATTCTCAAAGCCATAGGAATACAAAGATATTTCAGCAATCATGGCATAGTCAGGGATCATCATGGCAACTGAACGAAACAGTGCTTTAAGATTATCTGGTAGTTAAGAACGGCCTGCATATCCGGGATTCATAGTGATAAAGCAATTGGCGCTTTCCTTCAATTGTAGTTATACATCTTAGAAGAATAGGATTCTTTGTTTTTTTGCCTTTGCTGTCTGGATGCAAAGGATTTGCTGAGCCACGACACTAAGAACCTAAAGATTAATCCTGTTAAACTAATCGAAGCAACTCCAAGCACCAGAAGCGGCCAACCCCTTAAAGAACTTGCCCATTGCTTTATAGTCTAGTCCATCTGAACAATTGAATACCACACATTGACTGGCTAAAGCCTTGGCTAAATCTTTAACAGTTTAAGTTTTTCCAGTCCCAGCTGGTCCTTCAGGAGCTCCTCCATAGTTAAGAAATATAGCCGAGCATAAAGTTCGATAGCATCGATCAGTGAGAGGAGTAATGACTAATCGAGAAGTATTGCCCAAGTATTAGTGGTTAAAGGAGCAAGTAGTGTTAAGGATTTTCACTTAAGTAAGATGGCTGTTTTCATCCTCCTTCCAAGGGTAATAATATCTTAGCTGCGACTCCCACGCAAAATCAGTAATTTCTGCTATCCTCCCTGCTTATAAGTGTTTTGTTACATCCAAATTATGGACAGAGAGAACGATAAGCGACTCAAGAGTGAGGATATGGATCGGTTTAAGATTTAATTATTTGATCAAACTCACGATCTAGCCCAATTGATTTTTAGTCACTTACACGCATTCCTTCAGCTACTTCGAAAGGATATGCTTCTATACCAAGGTAGTCCAGTTTATCATTTCGACAGTGTAGATGCTCATTGCACAGCGATTGAGCAAACACTATCTTCGAGCTATTTGGCCATAATCACCAAATGAATCCTTAATCTATCTTTTTACACTATTTTTCATCTTATCCTCAACTTCAATGAGCCACTCATCCACGTTTCCACGAGATAGAGCAGTGTTTATTTTGCTGCTAAAGGATACATACTAGTTTTAGGTCGAGTACATTCCTTGAATGAGACGATTATCTTCGAACTATAGGCGAAAGATTCCCTAAAAACATTTCTTTAGATGCGGCTGCACCCGAGTGGGATCTTTCGTCTAACTTAAAATTTAAAGAAGTTCTTCATTGGACAAAAAAAAGAATCTGGGGAAATTAAGTCTCTTTGACTCGAGATATGAATTTAACCCCTTTTGAACTACTTCCAAATTGGCATGGCACAACTTCAAATTAGGTACTATTTTCTTGTTCTTAATAATTTATTTAACGAACAACAGCTTTGAAAAAGTATTAGTCACTTCTTTCCACATTTCGTCGACCACTTTAAATTTAGACCCCTACACAGAGAGGTGCTTTAAAATGTCAGGAGAAGTCATCACTGGCTAGAGATACATCCACACACTCTGCACCTTGGTAGAGTAATCAAGGAGTTAGTTGGTGTAGTCTAACCATTCATCCAGTTCCTCAATTTATTTTTGGAAAGTCACCGAATATATAGAGCCCTTCATAGTTAATACTTTTAGTGAGTGATCGTCGACCAAAGCCTGAATTTCTTCTATGCTGGAACCCATAAGGATATTCACCTTTGTATCCTTATATGGTTTCATTTCAAACTGTGCATCTTTCCATTATTTGTTAATTTTTAATATGGTTGTTTCTATCAAATACTACTTGGTGGCAGTTTCGCTAATCACTTCCAGTTCCTAGATGTGTTCGGCTGCGCCCAGGCTAATCACCTTATTCATGTACAAGTTAGATGACGCAGACAGAGGATCTCCTTCGTAATGAATCGCTTTGCTAATTTATTGAAAGTGTCTTGCCTTAAGTCCAGGATTTGAAAACACAGCGATGACTGGTATGTTCTTTTGGAAGATTTTTATATCGTCCGCCAAATCTTAGGCAATTTTGATACTCGGGGGAGCTATCTTTTTGATGATTTGATTGTTGCTCAGTATAATTATATCTTTGTACATCACCTTCGTTTGACTGTTGATGAAATCTGAGTCTTGCTTGAATATGCTTTATCTTGTCCAGAAGCCTTAGTATGTCTTGTATGCCTTCACCAATGTCCACAACTCCTCGAAAGGTTTTAGGTTTTTATCCCACTCCATCAGCTTGCTTCCCTCCGTTTAGTCAATACTGAGTAATACCTATCGTTTGTTTAAGTCTTTTAGTTCAGCTTTGAAATCAGTGATTTTTCTTCTGCAGTTGGAGATGAGTTCCAAAGCAGAATCTTTGAGAATTTAGCTTCCAAATTCTTTTAAGCTTTAAATGTCCTTGACTAATTGATACAATTTGCTGTGAAAGAGCTTACTATCTTCTTTAGCCTGCAATTCAAGTCTTTTGCGATAATCAAATATCTTGGACTCTGCAGTATCCAATTTAAAGTAAATATCTCTGAGAAACTCGGATGTATCGTGGATACTCAATAGATCATCTTCAGTAATAGGGAAGAGAGTATTGTAAAGAGTAATAGTAATCCACTTGACTAAGTCGCTGTGCTCATCCTGCAGCCTTTTGATGCCCACCCTCTTGTACCCATCAACTGCGATTTAAATTTAAACAAGTTTTTAGCAGGTGTAGGCTGATGTCGTCGCGACTGTAACCATTTTATTGAGCTAAGCTTGGATCTAATCATTCCTTTTTGTGACCAAATCGAAAACTGATTTTTAGAGTCGCATAATGATTTAATCGATAGACTTTAACAGATATCTTTTTAGTTCACTGGAATCGACGTAGATCATATTCATCCTAATAAAAGCAGGCACTTCTAACTTGACTTCATTATATAGGTCTCTATACTTGCTAAAGGTCAGAGAGTACTCCCTTCTATCGTGCTTACCTTTGTAAATCCACTAGTCAATAACTCTCATTTAATTCAGCAGAAAAGCATACTTGCTGTATATTTATAGACACTCTTTGGTGTTAGCAATATTAATCCTTGCGATTCTGCCTATCTCTTTCTTAATAGTCTGATAGGCATCATCATATTCCTGAGGGACTCCCATCTGATATAATTTTTTGGTAGTCGTGATTAAATTTTCGGGGCGAGGAATGTCCTTGCCCACCTGAACGATTAAATCAATCACGTCAACTAATTTGTTTTAAATCTCATCCATGTTATCCATAAAATAGATCTCATCCTTGCGGTGGCTGAGCCTGACATTAATAAAACACTGCTCATAGATATTTCTAGTTTTCTACAGAAACACCACGGTGTCCGGAGGATTGAGCTCCTGCTTGTCAAACTGAGAAATAAAGTTGAAATAAGTTTGTAGCTAGCAAGCTATCAGGTTGCGAATTTGGATGTGTAGCTGGGTGGCAGTGGATTCGAAGAATATTGCGCATTTGGACTGGTTTCGGTTCAATTCAGTAATTTGTTGTTTGTAGATATCGGCGAGGAGTGGGATCCACTGGTTCGTAATACTCTATTTAAATTTATTAATGCTGGCTTTTTGGCGGTCCCAGAACTATTAAATCACAACATATGGGTCTAATTAACCGGGAATAACAACAAAATCATGGCTTTCGTATTTCTAGTGCCACAACCACTGTATCTTTAAAGTATTTTGACTATTTTTGAGGAGTTTCTCCTCTATCTTAATTTTGCTTATCTTATACAGAGACTACGAATCGGATTTATGATATTTAGGTGTGCGTTGGCCATAGAAGGAAGGAGTCTTAAACCTGAGATAGACGTTTAGACGGTCCATTTCAGTGTGATCAAGCAGGACATAATCAATAATGGCCTTCTTTATGGCTTTAATGTGAAACTATTTTACTTACTCAATGTTTTACTCAATAATCTCTTTGAAATTATAAGGAGAACCAGAGTTGTCCTTGTATTTAGAATCCAATTGGCATAAAATTAGGTCGAGCTGTTATGGAGTAACTTCATAGACATTTTTCTATTCAATCATGTTAAAGAGCTTTAGGTATCTTTTGTAGTTATCCTATTTTACATTTAGCAAGTCTTTTTCCTCTTGGGAGTTTACCTGCTTCAGCTTCAGCATATACTCCTATCTATCATTGACAATAAAGACCTTAGTTCTTGGTTTTCGTTGGTCAAGAGTTGCAGATTTTATGACCATATACTTAATCCCTTCCTTTGTGATGTAGAGTCTTTGTGCTTTGGCTGACAGATTGCTTCCAACTCTTGCAGCCACCAAAGGGTTTTGCCTCTGCGTTGCAATTGGGCAAGCCAAAGTTCTAGCAAACACATCTATTATCGGTAAACTCCGGATGTTGGTTTATTTTGGAAACTGAAATTTTGTTTACATCAAACTCTTCAGATTGTTTGTTAATTTAGCAAAGTCTTGACTTTTTTTCAGGGGATCTGAGCCTGCACCCATCATTTGCCAGCCTATGGTCTAATCGGGGGCTCCTTCACTTTAAATTTTATGAAAAGAGTTGACCCTTGTAGTTCTCATGAAAGTATTGGGTTCGTTTTGCTGAGTATGCTCCAGTTTTGCCAGTTTTGTTAAACTCCTTCCTTTTCGCAGTTAAGATTGACCCTTTTCATCTCGTTTTTCTCTTGATGACAGTTTTTCTTTTGACATAGGTCTCTGTTCGATAATAGGCTGCATATTAAACTCCTTCCTGGCACTACTCGGCTCCAAATCTCTGCGAGAGGAAGGTCGTCTCTCTATTCTAGGAAACATTCCTTCCTTGCCAGTCACTAATGCCAATTTAGACAAAGTCATTTTTTTCTCTTCCTTCTCAAGGTGAAAGCGTAATCCTGTCTGCCTCATTTTATCCTTAAGAGTAGGAGATACTGGCAGTACATACTAAAACCAAATTTAATTTTTATTCTTCTGTAAATGTCCCATAAGGTCGAGATCTATCTTGATTTGCTGGTGGCTACTTGTCACTATCTACATGTTGAAGGAGATACCTATTCTATGTATTCGATGACTGATTCCACTACGCATTTCACGTCCTCTTCCGTTACAGTATCCTCAATATGCCTTTGCACAGCCTGAAAGTTGATTTTTACTATGGGTTTAAGCACAAAGGAGTAATATTTGCAACTCAAGCCATTCTACTTCAGGAAGCCCTCGCTGATAAATAGAAAAGGAATCTTCTTGCCTGATTTTTCCTAAATTTTGTAGCCGTAGTTGCCAATTCTACCAAAAAGAATATGCCTTTCGGATTCAAAGATGTAATGCGCCCACTTGACGAACTCGTTCCATATAGAAACACCTATTGCAGGCTTAATCTTCCTTTGCCTGGCGACTAACCGATCAATATTGTATTCGCCCTACATTCTATAAATTAAATGCTATGCTATCATAAAGATAAATCATGTCATTGGCATTGTATTGGAATATCATCAGCCAGCCCGCTCGATCTGTTATGGTCCTAATCTCCTTGGGAAAACTTTAAGCGAAAGTTAAGGATGTGGACTTGCTCAGTAATGAGACACATACCAAGGAATATTTGGAATTAAATCCGTTTGGTAAAGTGCCCTTCCTCACTCACGAAGATTTCAAACTTGCAGAAAGCAATGCGATTCTGGTCTACCTCTGTGAAGCTTTCCCTTAGAAACTCGGTCGATACTATGGTGACTCCCCTCGTAGCAGGGCCAAAGTCAATCAATACCTATCTTGGTATCAAAATTCCTTTAGACCAGGGCTATTTCGGATTATCCAGCATAAAGTAGATGAGGGACTGAAGCGCGGGTTAACTGTTCATTCCTACCAAATAACGCAAGCAGAAAGTGAAATAATGGAGATGTTAGAAATGCTAGACAACGTCCTCGAGATCCAAAAGTCTCCCTATCTAGCAGGAGATTACTTGACGATCGCTGACCTGCAATTCTTCCATGAGGTCACTAACATGTTAGTATATGAGATGCCATTCTCACAATACGAAAATGTCACAGCGTGGTACAATCGGATTCTTATGGTCGAGGAAGTCAAGGCCATCCACGAGGACTTTTAAAAATTAGTACCACTACTAGCTAGCACCATCAAAAAAGTTAAAGTGGAAGCAGAATGATTGCAATTTGCGATTTATCAATCTTATAAAAGATTCATTTATACCATGTCCCTCACTCTTTATTGGAACATTGCCAGTCAGCCAGCACGAGCAGTCAAGTGTCTTATTGACATTGGCAAGATCGAATGCAAGTTTGTGGTTGTCGATGTCATGAAGAATCAGAATAAAACCAAGGAGTATCTCAGTCTCAATCCTCTCGGACAAATTCCGTTCCTCATTGATGGCAGCTTTAAACTTGCTGAGAGTAGTGCCATTTTGGTTTATCTATGCTAGAAGTACCCCAATCAACTAGGAAAGTACTACGGAACGACCATTCATCAACGGGCCAAAGTAAATCAACACCTATCGTGGCACCAGAATTTTTTCCGTCCTGCGCTCTATAAGATTATTTCTCTAAAAGTATACGAGGGCATTAAAAAGCAAAAACCTGTGTTGAGCAACCAAATCAAGGCTGCTTAGAAATAGATGATGTAGTCTATGAAATAGTTGTAGAAGCAGTTCGAGCAAAGCGGAACTCTTTTCGTGGCTGGTGAGTCGATGACTGTTGCTGACTTGCAATACTACTTCTAGATTACCAATCTGATTCTTTACGAAAAAAGTTTTGATAATTTCAAACTCATAAGCTCATGGTTCAACAGAATGGAGCAGATTGACTAGGTAAAAGCAATCAGTTCGTAGTGGAAAGGAGTGGCTTCTTTCCTGACTCAGGTGCTTAAAAACGTTCCCATTCAATAGAAAAGTAAACTGTGATTATTCATCAAAAAATAATGCATTATCAAACACACGTCTTCATGAATTTGATATAATCGACGACGGTATTGCGAGTTTATTGGCTGTCCACAAGGAAATCAAATGATCTCTCAGGAAAAATGAGGCTGAAGCACAATTATTCCTCGAGCTTAAATCCGCTCTTTTGGTACTCCAGAAGTCGAGTGGTTCTAAAACCCGAATCTGCATACAAAAACTCGTTAAGGGCATAGACTTTGGTACGGTTCTTTTAGATAATGAAGATGGCCATAAATTTAAAGTCTTCTGAGAAGTACAGAACTGCTGGCTCAATTTTATCTTTATAAAAGCAGATCTTTTTAACTGTCACGCCCTTCCCCAGGAAATGAATGGCAGACCCAATGCGGGCGATCAGGTCGGCTCTTTGCTTCTGAAATTGCCACTTCAGATTAATTTAATTAGGAATAGGTTCTTCTCTTGATTCCGACGAGCGCTTTCTTTATGAGTCTTTGGGATGCTTGGAGTGAAGAAGGGGTGAAAGCGATGGCTTAATCGTCGACAAAGAGGAAAAGCGACTCTATTACTTTAAATTTTCAGCCTGTGTCTGCTCTTTTTAATTGATTGCAATCGCATCAGTATGTTTGGCATTTTGGTGGGTTGATGGCTAATCGCACGCACTTTCCATGGTTTCTGACTTTTATGATGATTGAGGGTGCGCCTCTTAGGCCTTTTGTTTTTGACTGACCTATTACTATATCTGATGCTGGTGCATGATGGTCAGTATGTTGGCAGCGACCTCTGCCCCCGAAGACCTAGCGTCTAGACTGTTAACTTGGTGATTCTGCTGCTGTGAAGTTTGCATTGACTGTGGCTGCAAGGCTTGCTTGTTGTTCATTGCTAAATTAATTATCGCTATGATATTATAATGATTATAGTATACGGTATCGGCAGTATTGCTAATAGCATGTTTCTTGCCTCATAACTAAAACGGTATAATTTAATCCTTGCTCAGATATCAGTGTGTTTGACATAGACGCTCTGAAAAAGAGTAGCGCTGTTACTAGCTGACTGTCTGGACAATAGTGCCCTTTCCGGTATGGTTTCTCTATGATGTTGCAAAAATCATATGCTTTATGAAATTTACCAGTTCTTATTTCCTCCTGATTATATTTATTGTCAACCATCATCATGATAAGCTAAGCTCATGCTTCCAGTAGATTTAAGAACTACCAACCCTCTCGCCACCGCAACGATAAGTTTACTGAACCCGCCTCCAGCTTTAAGTTACATGAACCCATAAGGAGAGAAGCAGATGATTTACGCATGGTTCATTTGATTGGTAATGCTCAACTTATTCAGGATACGACCGCCTCCTCTCCTCCATTGACGCTCTCGAGCCCTTTATGCACGAGTACGGCGGCGATCAAGGAGGAATATGTTCCCTCAACGACAGATTCATCCCAAATCGCAGACAGGTCATCACAAATTATGATCGTAAGTAGAACCCATAAGGAGATCAAATGTCAGAGGAGAATGATCCCCAGAGTGTGTCTATCACTGAGATATACAGTAAAGAGATTCTAGGAGGCAAAGGTAAATTTGGAGAGGAGGAGCTTTTCCCCTTTTACAATGGTAATATTCTGCGTTTCGGGGAAAGGAGAGGTCGACGAACCCGTGAAGACTACAACCATCCTCTCCAAGTGCTGAAAACTGGTGAATGTCAACGCGTTCGCAAGATTAATAAAATTCCTTGCAAGGTTCTGGATGCTCCAGCTCTCCAGGACGATTTCTACCTTAACCTTATTGATTGGAGCATCACAAATCAACTGGCAGTCGGTCTGGGTAATTGCATCTATCTCTGGAATGCAGACACTTCTAAAGTCACTAAACTCTGCGAATTACAAAGTGATTTGGTGACTTCAGTGGGGTGGTCTGCTGGCGGAGATCATTTAGCTGTAGGTTGTAACAGGGGAGAAGTCCAGCTGTGGGACGTGAATAAAACAAAAGAGATGAGAAAGATGGGAGGTCATGATATACGGGTCGGTACCTTAGCTTGGAATTTTTCACAGTTAGCCACTGGCTCGCGAGATAAATCAATCCTTTTAAGGGATATTCGAATGAGAAGAGACTTCAGTTCTAAATTAGCAGAACACACTCAGGAGATATGCGGATTGAAGTGGTCGCAGGACGAACAATATCTAGCATCTGGTGGTAATGACAACAAAGTTGCAGTGTGGTCAGCAGGAGGACAACTACTAAGCAAATTCACTGATCATCGAGCAGCAGTTAAGGCTCTAGCTTGGTCCCCACAGCAACATGGACTGTTAGCATCCGGCGGAGGTACTGCTGACCGAATGCTACGTTTAAGAAACGTATTCACTGGTGAAATGGTGTTTGAAAAGGATACTGGATCTCAAATCTGCAATCTAGCCTTTAGCAAAAATATGCACGAGCTGGTGAGCACCCACGGATATTCACAGAATGAAATAAACATATGGAGCTACCCTCGCATCAGGAAAGTAGCCACCCTCATCGGACATACCCATAGAGTACTGTATTTAGCGATGAGCCCAGACGGGGCAACAATAGTAACTGGAGCTGGCGACGAAACCCTGCGTTTCTGGAACATCTTTCCCGCCGAAGGAGGAGATAGTGAGCAGTCTAAAGAGGGCAAGATCGGTGAAGGATTAGTGATTCGTTGATATGCATTACTATACTAGGAAAAGACTATCAGTAATAGAAATTAAATTTGTGCTTGCGCTTGCCATGCCCGCTAATTGTTGTATTCAAGATGGACCGGATGCGCTAGCTCTCGTTCTACCACTGCGGCATGTATGCTTGGGGAATTTTACCCATGAAGGTCTTGTTCATTGTTGAAGTAGCTTTCTCTTGACTCGCTGTGGAGAGTTATCGAACATCAATTGATCGATAACGGTCAGTAATTGGCTGTTCTCGACGAGGAGTGGACTACCGTTGAGGAGTTTTGCTCACTGATGTGCGAAAAGAAGGAACTGGTCGTCTCCAACCTCCAGAGATGGTCTGATTAAATTTGCCTGATGCTTGGTCAATATCATATAAGGAAATCTCTTCTGGTTGTTCTTTGCTCTCTCGGCTTGTCAGGATGGTATTGCCCCTGCGCCTTTGAACCTGAGCAGTTAGTCTGTTTCTATCGATTTTCTCGACAATCGGAAGGTTATCTACTTCTAGTTTAAGTTCCACTGACTCCTCCTTCTGCTTGATTTCCTTGTTTTTGAGATGTGACAATCTGCTAATGATTCTATTGGATCGTGGTGCAACAGGCGTAGTCATGTGATCCAGTTGAATCTCTTCTAGATCCATATTGGTTGATTCACTTTTCTCCTTCTTTTCCTCGGGCTTTTCGTTCTTTCTTAGTAGTTGAGGGTCAAAGGTATTAGAACATATATCAAACTTGCTCTGCTCTCCACCTCTCAGCTGCTTCTTGAGAAGCAGGTAGTAAATGGTAGTGCTGTGGTTATGTCGGTTATTTTCAATGTAACTTCGTGCTTACTCTACATTTTAATTGTAGTCCTTAAGCTGAGAGAGAATCTAAACATCAACAGGAATGTTATGAGTTCCAACCTTTATACCGACTGCCGGTAATAAAGGAACATCTGTGGCTTGTCTGAACCAAGGATGGTTTTTGACATCTCTCAGCTTAAACCTTTTATCAGGGTCTGTGCTTAAAAGACCAAGCAGCAGTTCCCTGCCATTGGCAGATACAAACTTGGGAATGGTGTAATCACCAGCCATTATTTTTTTGTAGAGAGCTGTTGTATTAGGATCCTCGAAAGGAAGGTATCCACATATCATGGCAAAGAGTACGACTCCACAGGACCATAAATCCGCTCCAAGCCCATGATATTTTTTGCCAGCTATCATTTAGGGGGCTGCATAGCATGGTGATCCGCAAGCAGTTTTGAGTAATTCTTCTGAGTTGAATAAAATGTACTCTGCTTGTAGAGATTGGACAGTCCAAAGTCAACCAACTTTAATGTTTTATTGAAATCCACCAGTAGATTTTCAGGTTTCAGATCTCGATGTACAATTCCCAGCTCATGCAAATACTAAACACCCGCTAATAGCTGACGAAAAAATTAGCAAGCTTATGCTTCCTTCAGCCTTTTTTTCTTGACTATAAGTTCGAAGAGTTCCCCGTCTGAGACGTACTCCATGACAAGAAAAAGCTGCTTTGGCGTTTAGATGATCTCATAGAGTTGGATGAGGTTAGGGTGTCGAATCTGTTTAAGGATATGTATCTCCCGAGTGACTCGAGCCACATCAGCAACGTCAGCAATTCTGCTTTTCTCCAGTACCTTCACAGCTACTTTTTCGCCAGTGAGGGAGTGTATACCCAATTTGACTTTGCCAAAAGTACCTTATCCAAGGTTACGCGTGACCACATAGTTGCCGATGGTCCTGCCTCCTTGAAGCGACGATTACATCTTGTCTCGCATCGTAATAAAATTATTATGACAAATCACCTACCAAATCACCACAATACACATCACAGTGCGAGATGCAACTTTAACTCTGGATTCTTCTTGCTATACAATTTTGCAATGCTATCTCTAGCTTTCTAATTCGAATAACAATTACTTCCATCAGCTCGCGATCCTGCTCTTACAACAAATTGCGCTCACTGAGAAACCATAAACTCCGCCAAAGTCCCCACAGAGCTCGTGCGTTATGAGGATTTCTACTCACTACGTAGGAGTAATATTTGACTGCAGTTTTAACACTTTCCTTTTCTCCTTCAGTGTAGTACAACTCTGCCAGTCTCACGAAGAAGTAATCGTTATCGGGGTTGAGAATAATGACTTCTTAGTAGCAAAACTGCGCGCGTTGGTATTGTGATTTCTCCGTGTATATATCTCCCAATTACATCCAAGCTTACAAGTCGTTTGGATTTTCCTTTAAAAATTAGTTCAGTTTCTTGACATATTCATCCCAAGTGTTCTCAATCTAATTTTTGGCAAAGCTACCTTAGATTGTGTCAAAGCTTGCTTTTTAGAATCGTAGTTTGTTTGATTTTATGACAACAAATCCTCAAAGCAATTACTGTTGGGCTCGCTGCTGCTTACAAAATCTGCGAGAGCATTAAGCTTTCTGATGTAGGGGACATCGCCAAGAGCAGACCTAAACTTTTGGAGGTAGCCTTTAAGTTTAGCTCCGATTTTCATTTCCATGCCTGCCGTGATAAGATCACTTGTGTGTGTAAACCCTATATGGAGACGAATTTACTCTATTTTCCTGAAGCTCCGCTCTTCAACAAGTTAAAGGCAGCTTCGAAAGCACAATCAGGCATGTCGTATTTTCCTATCCTTATTAGACTGAGGATTTGCTCGCGTTATTTGGTGGAGGGAGTTTGTTTTCGGAGCAAGGTGTGCAATTTTTGTTGGTTGGTGAGCATTTTCAATGATTATATTATGAAAATTATAATAGAACAAGGTTTATATTTGATTTGTTTGGCGCTTAAACATGAGGTAAACATTCATTCTACTCAGACCTTACTTTAAAAATGATCTGTACAACTACGCTCTCCTCCAAGAACAGACCGCCATGAGGGAAAAAATAGCTGCCGATGCAGTCCTCATCAAGAATAAGGCAACAGTTTCGCGCCCGAAAAAGGTGTTACCTATTGATGAGACACTTTCCATCAATATCACCAAAGAAACAGCAGTAATCGAAGCTCGAGAGGAAGATGAGGATGAAGAGATTTTGAAAAGTTTTAAAAGAAAATAAAACCGCGAAAATCGCAATATCTTTGCAAACGGGTACAAACCGAGATCTAATCTGACTGTTATCAAATAGGTTAAAGCTGAACCAAAGACAGCAGCAGATTCACGACTGTAAAGAAAGTAGTATAACTTTTTTTTTAAGGACTTGAAGACTTAGATGAAAGTTTTACAAAAGAAAATACGGGAGGAGGAAAATCAATAAGGAGAGAAGGATGGTAACAAGAAGAAATAAGATGGAAAGAAATAAGGATAAAAACCAAGCACTGAATTGTAGAAGAAAACAGAGTCAGAGGGCGAAGCAGACACCAAGTAAAAAACATTCAAATCAGGAAGAAAAAAGACAAAGTTTATCAAAAAACAATAAAATTATGTGAGACTGGACTTGAAGCGTAAGTACAAGGACAGATTTTTAGGATCCTTAAACAACAACATCCGCAGATATGGCCCAAATGGTCGGCTCAAACCCAAATATAGAGCTCAGTCATAATTGACCATGGAAGATGGCGAAGTCTATAATACCTACATCAACTCACTCTCCAAAGCACTTTGCACCACTATTTGCATCGATTAAGACAGTGATAATGATTCTGTCGTCTCTGATAAATAACCGTAGAGAGTTCCTACTTAATGGACTCTATAAGCCCTTACGGACTATCTCCAGAGAGCCTTTGGATTTTAATCATTTAGGGAGGGGCAGTATGAAACCATCATAAATATTCTCAACGCTAAATCAACAGTTTTTATCTCAGAGACAGCTTCCGGAAAATCATTGACATACATAATGAGTTCAATGTTATTAGGCGGACTGTCGATAGTGATAAGTCCCTTAGTCTCCCTAATGCTTGACCAGCTATCTCATCTGCCAGAGTCATTGCCTGCAGCTTGCATAAGTTCGCTTCTCAACCACTAGCAGAAGTAAAGAATAGTGAAAATGGTGCAAGATGGTAAAATAAATCTTTTATTTCTGACTCCTGAGTGTCTTCAAACAGACTTCATATACCACCTACAAGATTTTCCTGCGGTGAATTTCACCTGCATTGATGAGGCGCATTCTCTCTCCGAACTAAGTCATAATTTTAGAACGTCCTTCTTAGCTTTGGGCGATATTGTTCAGAATTTAATCAAATATAAAGATGATATTCCCACTATTTTAGGATTAACCGCTACGGCCAATCCTTAAACTGTGACGTCTATTCAGATCAAGCTCAACATAAAGTAAATAATTCGCTCTACACGATGCTTAAATAAAAACCTTTACGTGACTATTAGCCGTGAAAGGGGGATGAGTAAATGCGAGTCTTTGATTCGTTACTTAAACCACTAACAAATTGTAAAATGCAAGGGGATATTGATATACTCTCGAACCCGAAAGATCATGAATGAAGTATTGAACTACATCACCAACTCCACTTCTTTTCGCGTGGCAATTTACCACTCAGCACTGACCAACAAAGAAAAAACAGATACGCTTAACAAATTCAGGGAAGGTGAGATAAAGATCGTGGTTGCGACAGTTGCTTTAGGGATGGGACTCGATTTCTCTGATTTGGAATGTGTCATTCATATGAATATGCCTAAAAGCATCGAAAACTATGTGCAGGAGATCGGTCGTGCGGGCAGACGATAAAAAAGGGCATATTGTCATCTGTTTTTGGATGAAAGTGATTACTTCACAGAGAGAAACTATATCATTGCCGATTAGATTGAACCATCCGTTTTGCACCTCCTTTATCACACTCTTCGGGAGCATTCAGTTTATAAAATCCCTCGCAGTAAGGTCGATATTGAAAAAACTCGATTGGAAGAGGAGAAGTTAGCGATAAAAAGAGCGGAAGCAATCGCTGAGCAATAAAAAAGATAGGAAGACCTCTAAAGATACAAAAACTAAAGCAGCGATTTCGAAAAATCGAGATTGGAATAGGAAAGGTCAGTGATAAAAAGAGTGGAGATTCTCATCGAGCAATCCCAAAGAAAAGAAGCTATCTATGAATAAGAAAACGAGGACAGTTGTTCCGAAGTTTAAAATCCTAATTTGGAGGAGGAGCAGTTAGTTATCAAAAGAGCAGCCATCCTCATCGAGCAAAGTCAAAGATAGAAGGCGATCTAGGAATAAGAAAACTAAGACAGTGGTTGCGAGGAAGGCAATACTAATGTAGCTCCAAGGGCTAAAGTCAATACCAGGCTGTTCCATACGCGAGTTGCAAAACTGACCGAATCTACACAACTCCGTGAGTAGGCTGTGCTGACTCTTCTTCTAAAAATATAGTCTCTCCTTAAAAACGAAGCAGTTGAATTTAAAGTGCTGCCCATTGCTCATGAAACAGTAAAGATAGGTTTCTTCAAAAACAACGAAGAATTACTGAAAAAGGAAAATTAATTTTTAAGAAATTTAATGGCAGGGTGCAAAAAGGTGAAGGGAACCACCTACGTTAATCTGATAGAGAAGTGCAACTCTATGGGATTGAGACCCATCTATTTGCTTACACAGTTATATCGTTTGGGGCACCAACACTTTATAAAGATTTAGCAGGAGACGCCTGTCTTTGTGTGGCAATTTTCAGGCAGAAAAGGAGCAGAAGAGGTTGGATAGGAGGAGGAATTGAGTCAGCTTGTGCAGCGAGGATTTGATAAATTACTAGGGCAGGAGGAAATCGAAAGGGTAATATTCGAGATGAACTAAGTGCAGAATGTGTCACTGCTTAAACTAAACGCCCTTTATTCTCTGGCATTCAATCACTCTCGTAATCATATTCATAACGTTCTGGCAGGTCACATTATTTCTCCATAAGTGCCTATCCCCGCTAACTCCATTGCTACTGAGTTTGACAACTATTTTAAGGATAATCTGCATAATTATTACAATCGTATCACTGATAACGGGCAGGAAGTGTATATCCCCTCAGAAATGATCTAATAAAACAGAGATACTCCAGAAATATATAGTTCAGTGATATTGTTCATGAAGCATGAGATGGGAACGATGGATATTAGAAATGAGAAGGAAGTTTTGGAAGCCAGAAAAAAGTTGCTTCATCAATACGGAAATGGAAAAGTTATTACCAAGATATTTATGGGAATTAACTCAGGAGAGGTTTCTTGGAAGATATATGGGGAGCGGCCCTATTGGATGCACTTTAGGCGTAAAAACTACAGTGAATTGCTGGAAAAAGTACGGGATTTGCTGAAGGAATACTCTAAAGACTACATTGAGAGGGAAAGCATTGAAAAATAAAAAAAGATTACTTTTGATAGTTTATGAACTGTAATTATATCTTATTCTTTTGAGTTTTAAGATTGACTAGAACATCCCAAGCATATATCTCTATTTTAAATGCGAATCCATTATATAACTTATCAATGACCACCCAATTCAATTAAGAGGAATTCATTAATCAATGTGCCAAGGGCAACGTCGAACTGGCTGAAAAGAAATTCAAAAAAGAAAGTCTTGACATCAACTGCAAGGAGAAGGAAAGTACATCTCTTTAGAATAAGCACTAAACACGGCAGCCCATGTAGCAGCAGCAAATGACCAGCTTTAAGTACTCCGTATGCTTGCAGAAAACAATTTCAATTTTAGAGCAGGCTAAGACCTGAAAAATAGTGAAGGTAAATGTCATATGAGACAGGTAGAAATGAATTGAGTTAGGCAATACGCCACTGCATTTGGCTTGTGAGAAACCAAACCTTTAGATAATGCTATTTTTACTGATGCAGGGCTCAGACTACAGCATCAAGAACGCGAAGGGATATAAGGCTGGAGAGAATACACTGGATGCTCGAATGTAACAAAATGTTAAGATAGTTTCCTCAGCAATACTTTAATTCCCTAGGAGAAGGCTTTCAATGTTTTAGGTGATGAGCAGCGTAAAAAACTGATTTAGATTTATAACGACATCGACTTTGATGACTTGAAGGCCATTGACCTGCATAAAGCTGTTCGCTTCAACAAGTATATTCAGGAGAACATTCCCGAAGCCAAGGCCGAAAAGGATGCAAACGATTTCCTCAAGTCAACAGCTATCTGTAATAAGCATTCTGTAAATATTGATGAATGGGTTTTCAGTTTCAGCAAACTTTATGTTTGCGATCCTGATGAGTTTAACAAGTTTATAGAGGACTATGATGCGGCTGTGGCTTTACAAGGCAAATTGAAAGCCATCAACATATGATTTATCATGGCTTATGAATTATTTCTTGAATCATGCTTTTGATTTCAATTATTTAATTGGGATAATTAATATAAACTATCATATATTATGATGCGATTGGCTCAATTGCTTCGAAGAAGCGCCAATCTCAGTGTAAGGATGTTATGATCCAGCTGGAAGCCACAAGAGGACCCAAAAAGAAAAAGGGAGATACTGAAGTTGTCAGCGAATCTAATGATATTATCAACATCTTCAAGGATCGGACTGACCCAGTCCTCAAGGATATTCGGGAGTATCCTATCTTTGTGCAATAACTCTCAATATATCACAACACTTTTCACGAGTTTGTATGTGGCATTGAATAAAATCTCCCTGGAAGGGTAAATAGTTTGACACACAGCTTCCTGGACGAGCTAACTTCAATGGATATCTGAAGTCTTTGAAGAGACAGCGCGTCATTAGTATTGGGCAGTTTAAACATCTTGATCGCCACCCTGACATTGTACTTAATTCTTTTCAATTAGGATAGTGATAATGATATAGACCATCGCAATTCTCTTTACCATGTCGGACGATTGGATAAAGACGATGCAGCCGAGAAAGATCAAACTGAGGATGACGAAGATGACGATGATGAGGAATGATTGAATACTAATGAATCTTAAACGTTTGAAAATGAGAAGGGCAGCGATCCTATTTCTTCTTTTTTGACTGTTATGAATTAGTTGTCCTGACAAAATTTATAAAATTAATTCAACTTGTTAATATGTTTACTCAACCGTGATTGTATATGATAATTATGATTCGATAATAATTTGGATCACTGCAATAAAATTGAATATCGTTAAAAATGAAAAATAATAAATAAAAGTCGCCAGCAATCAAAGAGAAAGTTAATCAACATGCAGCTAACAATCCGCAGAAAGGAGAAGGCCGTAGTAATATTTTTAAGGATAGGTCATAAACATTAAATCAACCGTAAAATGATAATTAATTTGAAAACAATGAGCTATCAAACCAAAAATAGGTAGAGCATAAACAGACAAATAACGATAAGGCTTAGAACTTAGAAAATGAGGAAAATATTGTGAAGACAAATCATCAAGAAAAGCAGGTTTCGGACAAATAAATAAAAATAATGTCCAATTCCCAAGTTATATCGGCACAATAGCCTCGAACAAAACTAAATAATGAGGCAAAGATCATCAACAGGATAGTTTAGTCTCATGATAAATATCTAAAAATATCCCTAGCAGATAGGAAAGAATCTCCGTAAACGTAATTTTAGGAGCTGAACTCAGAAGCCGTGTAATCAAAGATCAAAGAAATCGCCAAATTCATCAGAAAAAAAGTAAGGAATCAGTGCCCCAAATCGCAAGGAAAAGTCTTTTAGAAAGATTAAGAAAGAATCAAATTTTAACAGGAGCTCTCTACTATGAAACAAAATAAATTTTCGCTTTTGAGATTGAAGCCCAACAGTTTTTTAAGCAATCAATCACCATCAAAACTGCTGACGTTCAGCATGGAGAAAAAGTAACATTAAAAATAGCCATAAAAGATAATAAGAAAAATAATACAAAATGATATCTTGTAAAATATGTGGTTGGAGATTGATTTAAAGAGCAAAATGGCCAAAGCCAAACTGAAGCTAGACCCTATCAAGCATACATATCCTGTCTCAACATTCAAAAGAACTATTTTGTAATAAGATAAAAGCCTTCACCGCAGGTAATAACGCAAGATACAATAAAAATAATAGTTGCTGCTCAAAAGAAGGGAAATGTTCAATAATGCTCGATATCAACGATACAATCTGATGAGAAGCAGAAAAAGTCAGCAATGTCAATATTAAGCTGGCAAAGATAAAGCAAAGCTGGCGAAAAGTGAAAATCCCTAAAATAGCGAACATGGAGCATAAACTGTATATCTATTAAGAGATACAGAGAAATAAATTAAACCTAAAATAAATGACATAAATGGCAGTAACGAGTCGAATATCTACATTTGATATTTTTTGCAAGAATTAAAACAAAGAATCATATGACACTTAGAATCGATTTAATCTCAAGTATTTTAACTAAACTTAATTTGATTCGTCTGCCATTTTTATTATTTATATTTTACTGTATTGATTACCAACTTTTTTATTAAAATCACCCACCAACTAAAATACATCTCTTGATTCTAGTAGAGACAGAACTTTTACTAAATTGTTGATTCAGTTATTTAAATTGATAAGTGATGAATTTCAGGAAGAAGTAAATTATTGTTTTTTCATTTTTTGCAAAGGTTGAATAAGATGGACTGATATTGAGTCAAGTCTCTGTGGATAAGGTATAACTTCTACTGACAGAGTGTCTGCGAAAATTTCATGGTAGTAAATGCAGAGATGATTAAATAAGTTATAGGTATTAACTTTAAAATAGTGGAGATAAAATGCTGCCAGTGAAAGAGTGGACTTGGATGGATTGCAACCTCACCCTGAAGAGGGCCAGCAAAAAGAATCAGAACCAGGTGTTTTAAATACTTGAGTCTGAGTACACGGTGCAGCTGTAAGAGGACGAATCGTAGGCGTAACTCAACATTGAAATCGCAATGGAAAAAAGAATTAACTACTAAGATAATTCTGGGTTTACCTGGCACAAGAGCTGGAATATTCCCTCGATTGAAGTGAAAATTTCAAGACGGGACCTCAACGCCATCAAAACTCAATTAGGCATCTCGAGGGTTTATTGCGAAATAACAGCAGGATACCCCATCAGGAAGATGATTTAATTCTACATTCAGGAGGTAACCTTGGAAGGTGAGACCAGAAAATAAATAGGTTGTAATGGGGTAGCCCGTTTCAGCAACCTAAAATTTTCTTAGACATCGTTCAGCCATGAGGTACGACTGCTGATATTTAGCGTAATAAGTTTAGTTTAATCCTCATCATCTTCACCAAAAATGAAGAGAGGTCCAGATCTGTTTTAAAATCATTCATTTCGATGCCTATCTACGTTGACTCCCGCAAGGAAGCTCGTAAAAAAATGCCTATCAATAACTTTTTAGCAGAGCTAATTCCTATTGAAGCTTTTTAGGAGAGTCTGGAGATTCGGCATCAGGATAAGAGGCAGAAGAAGGAAAAATTGTCCCAAAAGAACAAGAGCAAAGGTCAGGAGGAATAAAAAGGAGAAGAAGAGAAAAAGAGAGGAAAATATATTATCTAGTACACTTTGGCCGGGTTTGCTCGGTACTACAGTTCAGCCAACATTCGCAACAAGATCAAGCACCCTTTCTACTTCAGCTATCATTTCAACTCTCTTCTTACTTTTTATTATAACCGATAACTGGCTTCTTAACCTATCGCTATACTTCGCCTCCTAGAAAAGCCCCTAAAGCATGACTCCAAAAAGCTAATTCTGATCGCTTTGACTCCAGCCAAGGGCGAAGAGGATGATGAAACTTTAGAGTAGCTTAAAAAGAAAGTAGCTGTTCTCTTTTAAAACTGGAAATATTTTTTCATTGAGGTTGTCATCAAAGACAGTTTGTACTTTAATTTTATCCAACAGGAAAAAATCAGCGCCACTTAAAATACTGAAAGGAGGGAAGGAGAGTTTGATGATCACAAGTGGGCAGAAGCCAGCCCTGAATAGCTCATGGAATCTTACAACATTTACTACCAGTAGATTGAAAACAGAGAGAATGAGGATAGAAAAAATAGTGGAGATAGCGACAGTCCTCTCCCCGCTTAAAATTCAATTTAAAATTCGAGGAGGTATTAGCATTTTGAGCTGCATCAGTCCATTTGCATCCAGTCAGCATTTAAAAACTCAAGTCCAGGCAAGAAGGTGAAGATAGAGGAATGATTAATTCTGGTTAGTGGTTTTATTGTTTAGTAAATATATCAAAGAGATCAGGTAGTTAGCACATAGGACCACCACTGTCTTCTCTTTAACTTGTATTGCTACAAGGCTTGGGAGGATTCTGGGTCTAATTTCAGCAGAGTTGCGATGATCTCGAGAAGAGTGAGAGATTGCTCCACAGCACCGCTTGACTCAGCCTTAATGTAGCGAACTATCACATTTTTTAAATATTATTTCTGAATATCCTCTTTCTCAGCTTATTTGTTTTTGCTTAAAGCCGAAGGGGGCGGGAGAGGAGCCTGTTGAAATACAGCTGGAGGATTAACAGATATCGAATGATGGTTAAGGATGAGATTTTCGAGTTCTTCCAAAGTGCATTCCCTAATAAGCTCATATTTTTAGTCCAACTCGCTTTGAATTCGTCTAAGTCTTTCCACTTCCCTTTCGAATCCTTCTGTAATTATTTTTTCCTACTGCAACTTCTACACAGAATCTTTGAGCTCTCTCTTGAGGGTATCACGTTTTTAGAGCAAAGCTTCAACTTGCTGTCTCATTGCTAGAAATTAATTGCGATCAATTTGCATTTTTTCTTCTTGCATCTTGTTCTAAGGACTTAATTCCTCTGCTATTTATCTTTTACGAATGTTGTTGAGATGATGCTCCAATTTCAATTTTTCTTTGCTCAATTTTGACAACTCCTCTCGCTTGCCGTCTAGTGAACGTTTGAGTTCAGTGATTTAATCGCTCTGCGATTTAATTCCCTTTTTAAGATGTTAAATATCCCTAACCAGAGAATTGACTTCCTTGATGTGATCTTCTCTGTTGGTCTTTATCTTAATCTCAAAGTCACCAATAATTTGATTTATCTCATTACGATATTTGTTTTATAATTAAGTGCTCACCTATCTTACCTTTAATTACAAATTATTCTCTAAGGCGGCTATCCTCTGCATTGGCAGTCTATTTTTTTGTTATGCCAGTTTTTATAGTTCAGCTAAGTCATATTTTCCGATTGGTTGTTCCTAAAACAATAACTTTTAGGACTCCTCATTTGGTTAATTGCTGAAGAATTTGTTGAAAAAAGCAACAAATGTGACGTGATCTTTTTTAATTTCACGATTCTATTTGAAAAGTTAGACGTATCTTACCTATAGCTTTGAGTTTTTGCTCACCAAAACAGTCTTTTCCTTGAGAGTCTCCCTCAAAAGTAGCTGAAGCTGATCTTTGTCCAAACTTGCTATCTTTGCTTATGAGGATTGAGATTTCTATTCTTCACTCATATCTATGATTTAAAATATACTCCTGTTTAAAGTTGATATATA
>Ga0302188_10000798_pt1 | contig 25965 bp, 24 predicted proteins | sample II_Bog_E2_1_FD_198783 | JGI IMG/M metagenome (GOLD analysis project Ga0302188, IMG submission 198783) | Peat permafrost microbial communities from Stordalen Mire near Abisko, Sweden - II_Bog_E2_1 | ecosystem: Environmental > Terrestrial > Soil > Wetlands > Peat | place: Sweden: Abisko...
GCGACATCGTGTTGACAGTCGGGCAGGTTGCCACGCTTCAGATTGCCCTGACTGTAGGCGCTTCTTCGCAGAGTGTCGTGGTCACTGCTGAAGCGCCGGCGGTGGAAAGCACCGAAAGCACGATTCAAAGCGTTGTTGAAGAAAAGGTGGTTTCCGAATTGCCGTTGAATGGCCGGAATCCTGCCGCCTTGATGTTCACGGCTGCCGGTGTTACCGATGCGACCATCAACCCGGTTGGAACAAACGCGAACAGCACTGTGGCGGAAGGGGGCAGTGTACTCAGCGATGAGAGCGCTCCGACGACCAATGGTATCCGTCCGGGTGGAACCTACTTCTCCCTGGATGGAGCGGGCAACGTCGATCCGTTCAGTGTAATCGGCGGACCTTTCCCGAATCCAGATGCGACGCAGGAATTCTCGGTTGTGACTGGATCCTACGGAGCCCGTTACGTGTCTGCGCCGGGCGGCGCGGTCAATATTGTCACCAAGTCCGGAACCAACCAAATCCACGGATCGGCTTTTGAGTTTGTCCGGAACGGCTTCTTCAATGCGCAGAATTACTTTGCCACAGTTCCCGACACCTTGAAGCGCAATCAGTTCGGCCTCGCTGCGGGTGGGCCGCTGCTGAAAGACAAGCTGTTCGCCTTCGGTTCGTATCGGCAAACTATTATTCGGGCGCAAACTCTTATCAATTCTTACGTCGGTATCGTCACTCCGACTGAGAACATGCAGCAAGGGCAGTTCAAGAGCAAAAGCACGGGTAATATCGTACAGCTGCCCATGAGCACAGTGGCAACCAATCTCATGAAGTATATTCCTCCGCCAAACTATGCTATTGGCGGAAACCTTGCTACTACAACACTACGGTTCCCAACGATATCAACGACCCGCAATGGGTGGCGAAGGTCGATTACGATCTAGGACAGCATCGGCTGTTTGCGCGATATTTTTCCGAGCACTCAAAGACTCCCGCCGATCAGATGACGAGCAGCAGTCAGACGGCCAGCGGCAAGAATGCGCTGACAGCCCAACCGGGCAGCGCCGGCTTCTGGGATGATTTCGCTTTCGGGGACACCTGGACTTCGAAAACGGGATCGTGGATTGTGGATGCGCGGGCTTCGTGGCTGGTGAAGCAAAGACGAGCTGAACTCGCCGATCAGCGGGGTGCGGTTGAGTCCGATGTTCGGACTGCATTGATCGATCTCCAGGTGGCGACCGATCAAGTTGTACTGGCGGAAAGCAACCGTCAGCTGGCGACTCAGACGCTACAGCAGTCTCAGGACAGGTTCGCCGTGGGAGTAGCCGACTCCGTAGAAGTGGTCAATTCTCAGGAAGCATTGGCGGCGGCAGATCACGATTACGTCAACGGCTTGTTCTCTCAGCATATTGCCAAGATCACGCTTGCGCACGCGATGGGAGAAGCGGAAAAGGACCTACCGGAACTACTTGAGAGGAAAATGCAATGACTACAGAAGTCGAGAACCCACAAACCGCGGGATTTGAAGAAGATAAATCTGCTTCTGAGGTGTTCCTCCCCTCTCGCCGCAACTTCAGAAAGGTCGTTTTTGGCATAGTCATATTGTTGATCGCCGCCATCTGCGGAGGCTGGTACCTGTACGCCCGTGGCGTGGAGGATACGGATGATGCCCAAGTTGACGGGCATCTGGTTCCTGTCGCCTCGCGAGTCGAGGGAACGATTCAGGTAATCGCGGTCGACGACAATCAGACGGTTACGGCTGGAACAACCCTGGTTCAATTGGATCCCCGAGATTACCAGGTCGCGCTCGACCAGGCGCAAGCCCAATATGATCAGGCGGCAGCTCAACTGGCAGCATCCGACCCGAATGTGCCAATGACTCGAATTGCGAATGAATCCGATCTTGCTTCCGAATCGGCGGGGATCACCGGAGCGGAGGCGGCAGTAGAGGCTGCCCAGCATGATCTGGCGGGCTCCATCGCGAAGCTCAAGGAGTCACAAGCCGTGGACGAGCGGGCGCAGGCGAACTTTCAGCGCTACAAGACGCTGCTGGACAAAAATGAGGTCTCGCGTGCCGATTACGACCAATACAAAGCCTCTGCAATGGCGCAAGTCCAGACAGTGGCTGCAAGCCAGCCAGCAGTAGAATCGGCCGAAAGAAACGTGGCTCAGCGGCAAGCCCAGTTGGACCAGCAGAAGACCAAATTGCAGGAGTCGCGAAATAGTGCGCCCCTGCGTCTTGCAATTCGCGAGGCAGACATTAAGGGTCAGAAAGCCAACGCCGAAGCCGCGCAGGCGGCATTTGAAAAGGCAAAACTCAATCTCGGGTATGCGAGTATCGTCGCGCCCGTGTCCGGCGTTGTGACACAAAGGAGCGCGGAGCCGGGGGGCAGAGTGTCATCGGGCCAGCAACTCTTGATGATTGTGCAGACAGACGGCCTGTGGGTCACCGCCAATTTCAAAGAGACACAGCTTGAGCGGATGCACGCTGGGCAGCGCGTCAAAGTCCATGTAGATGCGATGCATCGGGACTTTGCAGGAATAGTCGAGAGCATGCCCGCAATAACAGGTTCGCGGACGAGCATCCTTCCTCCTGAGAATGCCACTGGCAACTACGTGAAGGTAATTCAGCGGATGCCTGTGCGTATTCGCTTCAATCCGGGACAGAAAGAGCTCGACAAGCTGCGTCCAGGAATGTCTGTGGAACCAAAAGTCTATGTGGAGTAGTCATGGCTGACGCGATCGCAATTGCAATGCCGATCCCGACAACTCGACCGGCAATCAACCCGTGGATCGTTGCCATGACCGTGACATTGGCAGCCTTCATGGAGGTTCTCGACTCCTCGATTGCCAATGTCGCATTGCCTCACATGGCAGGGTCGTTGGGCGCCAGTCCTGACGAGAGCACCCGGGTGGTTACCAGCTACCTGGTCGCCACTGCGATTGTGTTGCCGATGAGTGGATGGTTGTCGAACGTGATTGGGCGGAAACGTTTTTACATGGCGTCTGTCGCAATCTTCACCGTCAGTTCACTCATGTGCGGCCTTTCAACGAGCCTTCCCATGTTGATCTTTTTCCGCATCCTGCAAGGCGCTGGCGGGGGCGGGCTCGGTCCGACCGAGCAGGCAATTCTCGCAGACACGTTTTCAGCCAAGCAACGAGGCATGGCATTCGCGATGTACGGGATGGCGATCGTCGTAGCCCCGGCGATTGGACCGACGCTCGGCGGATGGATCACCGACAACTACAACTGGCACTGGATCTTCTTCATCAATGTTCCTATCGGAATTCTCTCGCTCGTTCTCACGAAGCGTGTCGTTCACGATCCCATCTATCTCAGGGACCTCAAGCGCTCAACCAAGCGCGTGGATTATCTTGGGATGGGGCTCATCGTGGTTGGCGTTGGGCTTCTGCAATTCGTTCTCGACAAGGGCGAACAAAATGACTGGCTTTCTTCGAACGTGATTTCGAGTTGCCTTGCCGTTTCCGTTGTGGCTCTTGTCGTACTCGTCATCAACGAGTTCAGGCATGAAGATCCCATCATGGATCTTCGGCTGTTGAAAAATCGCAATTTCGCCACTGCGGTGTGCTTCAGCTTTGTCCTGGGGATGGTCCTGAACGGAAGCACGATTCTGCTCCCGCTGCTGCTTCAAAACAGCCTTGGATATACGGCGGCTCTTACTGGGCTTGCGCTGTCGCCGGGAGGGATCGCGCTGGCGGTGATGATGCCGGTTGCGGGTATCCTTGCGCAAAAGTTCGATCCGCGATTGATCATTGCAATCGGATTTGTGGTTACCGCTTTGGGGCTTTTCCATGTCACCGGGATTTACTATGGCATCGACTTCGGAACACTTGTGTCGTACCGGATCATCCAGGTCATCGGTATTCCCCTAATCTTCATACCGATCAGCACTTTGAATTATGTTGGCGTGAAGCGAGAGAAGTTCAACCAGGTATCTGGAATCAGCAACTTCACCCGCAACATCGGAGGGGCAATCGGCGTATCCCTCCTAAGCACCCTCATCAGCCGGCAGCGTCAAATTCAGCGGACGAATTTTAGTGCTCATACCGGCAAAGGAAACCCCTTCTTCATGCGGGAACTAAATGGCCTGACGCACAATTTCATGTCCTTGGGCATGAGTGCAGCCGAGGCGTCCCATAAGGCGCTCGCGCAACTGTCCGCTCAGGTTGACTTGCAGGCGAGTGTTCTGGCATTCAAAAACTCATTTTGGGTAATGGGGGCTGTGGTTCTACTGCTCACACCGTTACCATTTATCATGCGACGCCCCAGCGCAGAAGAAACAGCCGCCGCAGCGGAGGCACATTGAACCTGACGCAGACACATGCCGCCGGCGAGGTATTGAAGCTTGCAATCGAGTCCAGCTCTGCCGAGTCCTTGATGGACCTCCTTCACAAGACCGTGCCGGCAGGCTTGCGGTATGCTGCATCGCAGTCGCGCTTGCGACAAATCATCGAGATTGCAGCACGAAGTTCCTCAGCTCGGCAGGCCCATCATTCACGGATGATGGAAGTCGAAGATACCTTAGCGCAGGCATACGCCGCACGTTTGCGCAAGGCCTCCGGAAACGCCATCCGACCGTGCATCTTCGCGGGCATCACCTTGTCGGCCATGAGCGCGGCCATGGTGTCCTGGTTCACTGGCGAGCACAAGACTCTTGCAGCCAGCGCAAAGCAAGTGTTCTCCGACTTGGCGCGTGCTCTGCGACAAGACGAAATTAGGGCTTCCCGCAGCGGATCGGAACAGGCATCTCGATGAGGATTGATAGCACCGGAAAAGTCCTGTGATGGAATGCATTTTCGCGGAAATGAGATAGGGGGGAATCATGGAATTGAAAGACAAGATCGCGACTACGAGTCGCCGCAACTTTCTCACCGGAATGGCGGGGACTGCTCTTGTTGCAGCAGTCGGCAGCAGTTCTGCTGCGCTTGCCGCTACGACTCTCAAAGCCAAATCTTTTCCAAAGAACTTTCATTGGGGCGTCGCGACCTCCGGTCATCAGATTGAAGGCAACGACGCCAATTCCGACCTTTGGCTCCTTGAGAACATCAAGCCAACGATTTACTCCGAGCGAGCAGGCGATGCCTGCAACAGCTATCACCGCTACGAAGAGGACATTAACTCACTATAGCTGATCCTGCCGCGGCCAAGCACTGTCCAAGCGGTCAAGAACGGGTTGCTTGACGCGGGCCCCGCATGATTCTCGATTGACGGTAACCGATCAATGTACGATACGAGAACTCGACCGCGAGGAAAGGTCTCGATAAGCGCGACAGTGTCCGGGAGCGTTTGTGGATTGATGCCCAATCGCCGAGGCGTGATTTGAGCACGGGTCGTTCTGAACGCGCGCATTGGGCCGTTAGCAGCTGTCGATCTAGTTTTGGTTTTGTTTGACTTCGGCCAGTTGGCGCGCCCTGATGTCGCGCATGGGCGGCAGGCCGAAGAGCCTCCGGTACTCGCGGTTGAACTGGGTGGGGCTCTCATAGCCGACCTCGAAGGCGGCACTAGCTGCGTCCAGACCTTCGGTCAACATGCGGACGCGCGCCATATGCAAACGCATCCGCTTTTGGTACTGCATCGGGCTCATCTGGGTCAGTGTGCGGAAGTGTTGGTGAAATGTAGACACGCTCATCTTGGCGACTGCGGCGAGGTCCTCCACACGCAGAGGCTTTGAGAAGTTCTCCTTCAGCCAGACGACGGCCTTTGCGGTGCGATTGCTCTGCTCGCCCAGCGTGGCGATGGCGCGCAGATGCTTGCCCAGAGACGAACGCAACAGACGATAGACGATCTCTCGTTGCATGAGACCAGCGAGGAAGGGTATGTCGCGCGGAGTGTCAAGCAAGTCCAGGAGGCGTATGCAGGAGCCGAGCAACTCCGGCGTGGACTTGGCCGTAGCCATGCCGCGCGTACCGGCGCAAACGTCCGATGACAGGAACTCTTCCTGGCTCAGGATCTCGCGAACCGAGGCCATATCGAGCTTGAGGATCAGGGCCAGGATCGGCTTCGCCTCGCTCGCCTGCGTCACCTGGCTGATGACCGGCATGTCGACAGAGGTGAGCTGTACCGTGGACTCATCACACACATACATCGCGCCGCCGATGTTGACATGCTTCTGCCCCTGCGCATAGACGATGATTGAGGGCTCGTAGGTGGCTGAGTAGCAGCTAGTCAGGGCGGTTCGGCGAAACAGGATCAGGCCCGGTATGGAGGTGACCTGATCACCTTCTACTTGGATGTGAGCGACGATCTTGCGGGCCAGTTCGGACCGCAAGGCAATCGCTTGGCCCCCATCATCACCTGGGTCGAAACTTGCTTCGTGAGGCTTATCAACCTTTTTTGCCGCTTCGATCTGCATTCTGCTCCTCTATCTTCAGCGTACCTCCGAGTCTGTATCTCGTGCACAGAAAAATGGGCGACTCGGAGGAATAGGCAAGAAGTTCGCAGGATTGTGATACCGCTCGAAACTCGCTTCTCCGTAATATCGAGTTGTCGGTAGAGGCTAGACATACCATGAGAACACTTTTTGTGACGTATCGCGGCACAGCATCTGACCACTTTGACCGCGAATATTTTGTTAATACGCATCTTCCCCTTGCGCGAGAGATTGCCGAGCCGCTCGGTATGCTGTCGATCGAAGCCCTTTTCCCAACCAGCGCCGCGACAAACATTGTTGCAGCCAGCGTGATTGTGCTTCGTGATGAGCAGGCGGAGCGCGACCTTTTCTCGTCCCCCAGATTCAACGAACTGGTGAACGACCTGCCGAACTACACAAACCTCCTGCCGGAACAGAGCCTGGTCGCTCACCTTTCGGCTTGATTCGAAGGAATCGACACACAAGCAGATTTGCAAAAGGAGAAACAATGCAAAAGCGCACATTGGGAAAGAGCGGTCTTGAGGTTTCAGCTCTGGGATTAGGTTGCATGGGTCTTAGTTTCGGATATGGTCCGGCAACAGAGCGTCAACAAGCCATTACCCTAATCCGAACCGCAGTTGATCGTGGTGTGACATTCTTCGACACCGCCGAGTGCTACGGCCCCTTCGCTAATGAAGAGGTGGTCGGGGAGGCGCTGGAACCCTTTCGCCAGCAGGTGGTGATAGCAACAAAGTTTGGGTTTGTGGACGGAGATTCCAAGAAGGGTTTGGATAGTCGCCCGGAACGCATTCGAGCGGTTGCCGAGTCGTCTCTGAAGCGGCTGCGGACGGATGTCATTGACCTCTTTTACCAGCACCGCGTTGATCCGAATGTCCCCATCGAAGAAGTCGCCGGCACCGTAAAAGATCTCATCGCGCAAGGCAAGGTGAAGCACTTCGGTATGTCCGAGGCAGGTGTTGAGAGCATCCGGCGTGCTCATGCGGTACAGCCCGTCGCCGCTTTGCAAAGCGAGTATTCACTCTTTTGGCGCGAGCCGGAGAAGGAGATCCTGCCCACGCTCGAAGAGTTGGGAATCGGATTCGTACCCTTCAGCCCGCTCGGCAAAGGATTCCTGACTGGAGCCATCAACGCAGACACTACTTTTGACAAAACGGACTTCCGCAATGTAGTGCCGCGTTTCGATGTGGAGAACCGCAAGGCCAACCAGACGCTCGTGGATGTGCTCAGCAAGATCGCCGCGGAAAAGGGCGTAACCAACGCGCAGATTGCCCTCGCCTGGTTGCTCGCTCAGAAGCCTTGGATCGTACCCATTCCTGGCACCACCAAATTACATCGGCTGGAAGAAAATATCGGCGCTGCTGCCGTCGAATTGACCACTGGCGATCTTGCAGAGATTGAGAGTGCGGTTTCCGGCATTGAGGTGCAGGGAGCCCGCTACCCTGCGCAACTCGCAAGTCGCGTCGGCCGCTAGAACCGGTCGCTCACAGCAAGCATCCCCGGCATCATTGTGTGCCGGGGAGAGCTGGAAAGACAAGGACACCCGCGATGGCAATCAGCGAACAGGCACAAAAGAACCACGATGAGCTCTTCCCGGGTCACATGTCGACGTTAGCGGTGACCGACCCGGAGCTCATTGAGGTCTTTGACAACTTTGCATTCGACGAGGTGCTGCGACACGGTAGCCTGGACCCACGCACCCGCCTGATGGTGCAACTTGCGTCAATGATCGCCTGTCAGGCTCTCCGCGAGTATCGCATCATGCTTGGTGCGGCGCTCATAGTCGGGGTCACTCCGGTCGAGGCGAAAGAGATCGTCTACCAGGCCGTGCCGTACGTGGGCATGGCCAAGGTCTATGACTTTCTCCATGCCACCAACGAAGTGCTTACCGAGCGAGGCGTCGAACTTCCCCTTCCGGGTCAGTCCACAACCACGCCTGAGACTCGTGCGGAAAGCGGGCTCTCTTTACAGAAGAGAATTGCAGGCGAAGAAGGACTTCAAAAGATGCTCGAAGCGGCACCTGAGGACCAAAAGCATATTCATCACTTTCTTGCGGCGAACTGTTTTGGCGACTACGTTTCACGCTCCGGTATTGACCTCGCGACGCGCGAGTTATTGACATTCAGCATGTTGATCTCCCTTAATAATTCCTTCCGCCTTCGCCTTCAGGCAAACAAAATCCGCATCGGCGCTGCGGCTGGGTAGCTCTTGCCCTCGTCGGAGAGCGCGCCGGTCAGAGAGTTGCGGCGGAAGACACTGAGCAAATTTGAGTCCTGATTGGCCACCAGCATCCACTGCTCTGTCGGGTCGAGCACGAAGTTGCGCGGCGTCTTGCCGCCGCAGTTCGAGCGCGCGATTGGTGTGAGTTTGCCGCTGGCGAACTCCGCGCGGAAGCTATAAAGAAAATTGTTATCGCGATTGGCGAAGTAGACGAACTTTCCGTCGCGCGCAATCACCGTATCGCAGGCGCGCGTGGGGCCGTGATAGCCCTCCGGCAATAACTCGATGCGCGTAACAAGGGCAAGGCTGCCGTCTGCCTTCGACCACTCCAGCACGTCCACCGTCGAATCCAGCTCGTTGACCGAATAAGCGGTGTGACCGTTGGGATGGAAGTGCAGCGTGCGCGGACCGGCGCCGGGATGGGCCGTGTAACTGCCCGCCTTGGTCAGCATGGCCGCTGCGGCATTCAAGCGATAGATGTGGATGCAATCGCTACCCAGGTCGTTGATATAGACGAAGCGGTTGTCGGGCGAGAAGGAGGCAAAGTGTGCATGGGCTTTTTCCTGCCGGTCCTTGTTGGGTCCGTGGCCCGAGTAATGATCGCTCCAGGTTGCCGTGCCGATCCGGCCCTCGCTGACCGGAAAGGCGGCGGCGCTTCCGCCGGTGTAGTCGATCGAGATCAGCACATGGCCGGTCTGATCGAGCGCCAGGTGGCAGGTGCCCAGGCCGACCGAGTTCTGTTGCGAAAGCGGCACGAGTGCATCCTTCACTACGCGAAAGCTGGCCACCGCTCCGGTTGGCTTGCCGCGCTGGTCCGATGTGGCAAAGAGATACTGGCCGTCGGAGGAATACTGCATCCAAGCGACGTTGGCGAGCGCAGCGGCAACGCCCGCGGCAGTCAATTCTCCCGTGGCCGGCTCCCAGTCGTAGGCCAGAATGCCATTGGGCGAGTCGGAGCCGACGAAGACTCTTCTTCGGCGGGAGGACTCGATGGTCGAAGCTGGCAAAGCTGCGGCGGCAAGAGTGGCGGCGGAGACGGAGAACAGAAACGAGCGGCGAGTGATGTTTTTCATGGCAGAATGATTTTCGCCGATGGAGCGGCGGAGGCGCCAGTCTTGCGAGCGGTTCTTGGTTATTTCACGGCCACCTGCCGAGGTGAGGTTCGTGGTCTCCCACTCATCCGTCCTGAGCGCAGTCGAAGAATCTGCGTTTTTTAGGTTGGATGAATGAGGCATAGCGGTTCTTGGTTATTTTGTGACCGGGCCACCTGCCCGTCTTTGGCGGAGAGGTGGAATATTGTATGTGTATCTCAAATCATATACAATGTCTGTGAGGGTGACAAAATGCAGAGCACAACGGCGATGATTCATGTCCGGATCGATCCCAAGCTGAAGTCTCAAGCCTCCAAGACCTTTGGCAAAATGGGGTTGAGTCTTTCCGAGGCTGTGCGCGTCTTTTTGACGCGAGTGGCTACGGACCAGGCCTTTCCCTTTGAACTTCGGGTTCCCAACGCTGAAACCATTGCAGCGATGGAAGCTGGAGATCGCGGCGAGGTTGTGAAGTTCAACAGTATCGAAGAACTGATGTCCGACCTTCATGCGGACAATTAGCCGTACTGCCAAATTCAAGAAAGATTACAAGCGCGAAGCCAAAGGCCAGCATCGCGCAACGCTCGATGCCGATCTGCTTGCCGCCATCTCATTACTGGCGACGGATCAGCCCATGCCGGAGAGATTTCACGATCATCCCTTAACGGGTGAATATACCAACCATCGCGAGTGCCATCTCAAGCCCGACCTGCTTCTCATCTATAAAAAGCCAGACGAACTGACATTGCGGCTGGTTCGTGTAGGTTCTCACAGTGAAGTTTTCTAGCAGACTTTTGGCAGTAGAGAATTGCGGCGTAACCCGCCCACTCATCCGTCCTGAGCGCAGTCGAAGGATCTGCGTTTTTTTAGGATGGATGATTGGGACACAGCGGTTCTTGGTTATTTCATGACCGGGACACCTGTCTATCCGCGATAAATGAATTGCTTTGTAACAGGGCATGACTTCAGTCATGCCGCAGGATGCCCATCTCAAGAGTGGGCTTTAGCCCCTGTGTTCTCGATAAACGTACCAGCAAATTCCCTCAGGGGCTAAAGCCCGAATTTCTTTTGCGCCTCTTTCGGCACGACTGAAGTCGTGCCCTGATACAAAGCCGTTTGGGTGAGGTTCGTGGTCTCCCACTCATCCGTCCTGAGCGCAGTCGAAGGATCTGCGTTTTTCATGGTGGATGAATGGGACACAACGGTTCTTGGTTATTTCATGACCGGGCCAACTGCCCGTTTTCGATTTGTACTTAGAAAATATTTTCCCCACTACGCGCGTGCCACATCTGGTTTACATTTACAACTAGATTCTTTCTGGAAACCGTGAAATATATACATAAAGAAAGGAGGCTTTATGGCCTTACGCGTTAACATTCCATCTACTAGTGGCATTCCAGACAGCATCTTCCAAGCAATGACGGACCTGAATTCGAAGTACCCTGACAGGTGGCAGGACGAATGGTCGGCGTCTTTACTCGACCCCCAACATAATGATGACTGGGAACTGAAACTTACCAGCGAAGCCGGGATTTCGCAACACCGCATTCTCTCTGACAAACAGCAAACCAGTGAATCAGTCTGCACGAGTCTTCTTGAGCTTCGAGACTTGTGGAACGGCAAATAACCCTGTCTAACAAGTTGAAGAAATGGACGTCTCAGGTCCGGATTTTAGGGCCTGAGATTCCAATGCCAGATTCCTTCAATCCAAGGACCCATATGTAGAACCTGAGGCACCCGGGAAAAACTATTTCAACTTTCTTAGCTCATCGCATGATTCTCTCTTCGGTCCATTTGCACAATCCTTTCTCAATATGTCTCTCGCTTTTTCGATGTCCTTGTCAACTCCCAGTCCATAATGGTACATATACGCGAGGTCTTCGCATCCAAACATCCAATTCGCATTACATGCTTTGAGAAAGAGTTCTGCAGCTCGTCGATAATCCCGCTTGACGCCTTTACCATCCACATACGATAAACCGAGGTCATTACATCCAACAGGGCTTCCATAATCACATGCCTTAGTCCAAAGCTGTATTGCCTTTGCATGGTCCAGTGCGAGCACTTGTCCGTCTTCGTACATGTTACCGAGCTTATCGCATCCATAGAAATTACCACCATTACAGGCTTTATCAAAAAGCGGAGCAGCCTCAAGATCGTGATGAATATCGTCGAGAAACTCAGCCTTTTGCTCAGTCACGGCTGAATCAATTCCGCCCGCTCCTGGAGGAAGCGTAATTTCATTTGGCGAAATATATGTGCCTCCATACTTCGTTGCAATTGATCTATAGTCACATCCCGGACAGCTATTGATCGCCGTCCTCATCCACTGCTGCGATTTCGTGTCCCATCCCTTGGAGTCCGCGGGAAGATTCTCTGGTGGGTTTGATTGCTTCAAATGATTCAAGCCGAACCACATCACCGCCCCTACCATCAGAATTAAAATTACAGATGATGCCGAAACCCAGACCAAAACTCGTCTATTCCGCTTTCCGACTGCACTTTTCACTGCGACTTCTTTCACAGCTTCCCGATCTGCATCTGTCTTAACGTACCGCACAGCGTCAAGCAAGCCGAGCAATTCGGCAACGTCTTTGGGGCGGTCTTCGCGGTTTTTGGCTAGGAGGCGCTGGACTAAGGTGTCGAGGCCTTGCCAGTTGGCTAGGTCGGGGCGGAGGGCACTGGGCGGCGGGGGCGGGGTGGTTTGGTGGGCTTGCGCCCAGCCTTCGTAGCTTTCGGCGTGGAAGGGCGTCTGGCCGGTGAGCATCTCGTAGAGGAGTCCGCCGAGGGCGTAGAGGTCGGTGCGTCCGTCGAGCTGGGCGGCGGGGGTTCCGCGCCACTGCTCGGGGGCGGCGTAGGCGACGGTGAGCAGCGTGCCGCCGGTGCGGGTGAAGGCGGTGCTGGCTTCCTTGGTGGCGACGATGCCGAAGTCGGCGATCTTGGGCTGCCAGCCACTGGGGTCGCGGGCGAGGAGGATGTTCTCCGGCTTGATGTCGCGGTGCACCATGCCGCGGGCGTGCGCGGCGGCCAGGCCTTGGGCGATTTGGCGGGTGAGGTCGAGGGCGAGTTCTACCGGCAGAGAGCCCGCAGGGGCTAAAGCCCCGTCGCTTCTATTGGCCTCAATGTACGGGCTGAAGCCCGTACCCTTCATAGAGCCGAAAGGCAAACGCAGGTCCTTCGACTCCGTTTGTCGCAAAGAACGCGACAAACTCCGCTCAGGATGACAGTCATTTTTTAAATTTTCAGAATGACAAGCATCTGTAAGTTGTTCAATATGAGGGTCTCTATTGAGATATTGAGAGGGATTTTGGAGGAAGGCGCGGAGGTCGGGGCCGTCGACGAACTCCATGGAGAAGAAGAGGGAGCCGTCTTCGGCGGATTCGAGGTCGCCGCAGTCCACAACATTTTGATGGCGAATCTGGCGGAGGGTGCGGACCTCGCGCAGGAAGCGGGCGGTAAAGGCGGCATCCTGGCTCAGCTCGGCGGAGAGGAATTTGAGGGCGCGCGGCTCGTCCATAAGGGTGTGCTGGGCCAGATAGACGGCGCCCATGCCGCCCTGGCCGAGTTTGCGCACGATGCGGTAGCTGTGATGGACGACCATGCCGGGCTTGAGGTCGCGGATCTCGTTGAGGGGCAGGCCGTGAGTGGGGCAGGCGACGAGCGAGTCGGGATAACCTGTCGAGCACTCGGGGCAGTGTTTCATGAGCGGCCTGGCGGAAGGAATCGGCGTTTGGGCTATTGTTCCACTTGGAGGCCGTGAGCGCAATGGGGCTTCGAGGATTCCCCCTGATCACAAAGCACGCACGAGGTGCGCCGTGTCACATGACGTTCATAATCCCGGTGTGATAGCATCCGATTTTCCAAGCAAGACGCTGAGCGGGCTCCTCCATATTTCGCGCAGCGCCGGCCCGAGACCCTCCCAATGATGGACGAGGTAGACGGCAGACCGGGAGCTGTGGCCATCCAATCCGGCCACGTGGGCGCTTCATCAAGCGTCCTTGCGGAGTTCCTGTCCCAACGAATTTCATCCACCAATCACTCTGTCATCCTGAGCGAGCGAGGCGCGTCGAAGGACCTGCGTCTTCTTTCGTTCTCATCCATTCAACTTCCACGCCTTGATTCTGGCGCGGAGCAGCCGGAGGCCGTCGGCCCCATTGCATGTGGAGAAGACCATGAAAACCTATCAGGGAAGTGAGATCCGCAACGTAGCTGTAATGGGGCATGCGCACAGTGGCAAAACCACCTTGATCGCCGCTCTGCTGCATGCCGCCAAGATGACCCCCGCGCAGGGCCGCGTTGAAGATGGCACGGCCGTTACCGCTTACGACGAAGAGGAAGTAGCCCGCGGCGCAACGATGCAGAACGCCGTCGCCTTTGCCGAGTGGCAGGGCGTGAAGATCAATTTTGTCGATACTCCCGGCTTTCATATGTTTACCCACGAAGCGCGCGCGGCCCTGCTGCCGGTCGAAGCGGCGCTGATTGTGGTCAATGCCCAGCACGGCGTCGAGCCGGTCACCGAGCGCATCTGGCGCTTTGCCGATGAGGCGGGCGTGCCCCGCGTCGTCGTCGTCAACCAGATGGATCACCCGAAGGCCGGCGGCGGCGGCGGACTGAACGCGCTGATCGACGACCTGGTGGATCGCTGGGGCCGCAACTGTGTTCCCGTCCAGTTGCCCATCACCGGTGCCGAGGGCTTTCATGGCGTCGTCGATCTGGTCACCATGCAGGCCTACTATTACACCCCCGGCGGCGATGGCCGCGGCAAGATGACGGCGGAGATTCCCGCCAACCTGGCCGCCGACGCCAAGGCGCGCCATGAAGCGCTGGTCGAGCTTGTCGCCGAAGGCAAGGACGAGCTGATGGAAGAGTATTTCGAAAAAGGCACCATCCCGGAAGAACACCTGATCGCCGCGCTGCATGAGGCCATCCGCGAAGACCGCATCTTCCCCGTGCTCTTTTCGAGCGGCCTGGCCAACATGGCCACCGACCACCTGCTCGACTTCATCAAGGCTTATACGCCTTCGCCGGTCGAGCGAACGCCGATCGAGATCCGCTCCACCGACCCCGCAGCCGAGGCTCCCGAGCCGCGCAAGATCGCCGACAGCGAGCCGCTCTCGATGATGGTCTTCAAGACAATGACCGATCCATTTGCGGGGCGCATCAGCTTCTTCAAGGTCATCGGCGGCACGGTTAAAAACGATGCCACCGTGGAAAACTATACGCGGCGCTCGCAGGAGCGCCTCTCGCACCTGAGCGTGATGCAGGGAAGAAAACCCACAGAGGTGGCCGAGTTGCACGCGGGCGATCTGGGCGCGGTGGCCAAGCTGCGCGAGACGCTGACCGGCGATACGCTCGGCGCAAAGGGCGCAGACTGCAAGATCGACCTCTTCCCGCTGCCCGAGCCGGCGATGACCTACGCCATCGAGCCCAAGAGCCGCGCCGACGAGGACAAGCTCGCCCCCGCCATTCACAAGCTGATGGAAGAGGATCTGCTGATCCGCTTCTTCCGCGATCCGCAGACCAACGAGTTCCTCATCGCCGGCGCCGGCCAGCCGCACATCGAGGCCATCGTCAGCCGCCTCAAGAAGCGTTACCACGCCGAGGTCACGCTGAAATCGCCCAAGGTGCCTTATCTGGAAACCATCCGCATCAAGGCCGAGGCGCAAGGCCGTCACAAGAAGCAATCCGGCGGCCACGGACAGTTCGGCGACTGCAAGATTCGCATGGAGCCCCTGCCCCGCGGCGGCGGCTTCGAGTTTGCCAACGAAGTCTTCGGCGGAGCCATCCCGCGCAACTTCATTCCCGCCATCGAAAAGGGCATCGTCGAGACGGCCGTCCGCGGCTTCCTCGCCGGCTACCCCGTCGTTGACTTCAAGGCCACCGTCTTTGACGGCAGCTATCACGACGTCGACTCGAACGAAATGAGCTTCAAGACCGCCGGACGGCTGGCCTTCAAAAAAGCGATGGAGCTCTGCAAGCCCTGTCTGCTGGAGCCGGTCATGAAGGTCGAGATCGAGGCGCCGGACGAGTTTGCCGGAACGCTGATGGGCGACCTGAGTGGCCGCCGAGGCCGCGTGCAGGGCACCGACTCCAAGGGCCGGACGACCGTCATCAACGCCCAGGTTCCCATGGCCGAGATGCTGACTTATGGAACTCAACTAACATCGATGACCCAAGGCAAAGGCAGTTACCGCATGGAAGTCGACCACTACGACATCGTCCCCCAGTTAGTAGCCGACAAAATCCTAGCCAACGCCAAAAAGCCCATCGACGAAGAAGAAGAGTAACTGTAACGCAGTGAGTCCGCGTGGTGGTTCTGTGCAACACGACTGAACCACCATAAACTGTCATCCTGAGCGAGCGCAGCGAGTCGAAGGACCTGCGGTTGCTTTTCGGGTAGCATGGCTTCTCAGGTCTCAAAACTTCGAGACCTTGGGGAACCCGGCTATAAGCACTAAAATTAAGATTAGTGCTTGAACATGGTATCTACATTTTCAAACGGCAAGGAGGTATTATGACACATGATGAACGCCTGTCGCGGTTAGCTTGGTTTCGAGGATATGGAGATTATGAAAACTCACGATTTTTATACATTGGAATTGAGGAAGGGTTAGCATATGAAACTGTGAATCAACTTGAGAAAGTCTTGCGCGATTATTCAAAAATCGACGAGCCATGGCCAATACCAATACAAGCCCCAGCGAAGCCCATAAATATTACTGAAAGGATGCAAGCCCGTCTGTCAATTGCACTTCTTAAAAAATATGGTGAGCATCCAGATGAGAAAGTAGCTCATTATGATCTTTCTAATAGGGTTGAGTTTTGTGCCAATATTTATCCGTTTGGAGCAGAATCCCAGGATAAGCAACCTAAGATATACAATGAGTTATTTAAAATGGAGAAAGGAGAGGCGCAGCATAGAATAGACTCCCAGAGAAAGAGAATAATAACAGAGATGATTCGTGATTTTGTAGGCCCTAAAGATGGTTTAGTATTTATCTTTGGGAAAAGAGCGCGTGCTTTCATAGATCTAAATCTAATATTGGAGGAGTTGGAAATCAAGATTTCAGATGACCAAATCAAATTCGATGGCAAAGGCACAAGACATTTTCCTATAAGTTATTCTACTAATTTGAAAATATGGTTAACGGGCCATCCATCACATAGTTGGTTTAACGAAGATGCAATCGCGAAAATCGTCGCCAGATGCCCCGCATCTGCCCAATGAAGGGTGGCCCACATCTCGAATTTGAGATGTGGGAACCACGAACCTCAACCGGCGAAAACATTCAATAACAAGTCCAGAAGCGTCAGGCGGGTGGCCCGGGTGGCGGGTGGCGCACCCTTGACTAAACCATAAAGTTGGGTGCCCCATCCTTCGCTTTTTTCTAACGAAGGGTGGGAACCACGAACCTCAACCCGCCCACAAAAACCCACCATAGCCTACAAACACGCCGTAGCGCCGCTCTCCAGAGCGGCTGTCGTGCGGGTCTCCAGACCCGCACTCGTCTGGCACTCAAAGTTTAATGAGTAACGGCACTTTCTTCACGGCGAGCAAAAGAAACGTGGACCTGGAGGTCCACGTTACAGCCGCTCTGGAGAGCGGCGCTACGTCAATGTGAGAGCGGCGCTACGTCAATGTGAGAGCGGCGCTACGTCAATATGTTGATATCCCTTGCAAGAGTCAATCAGTCAGGAGTAGCATCCCGCCATGCAGGAAAATGACCCTTCCGCAACCATCAACGGCGCGGTGCAACCCCGTTACGGTGAAGTTCTTATTCGTCATCGCGGTCGCCTTCCTCATTGGGAGAAAGAAGAAGGCCTGTACTTTTTCACCATGCATCTTGCCGATTCGCTGCCCAAATCCGTGCTTGACAAGATTGCCGAGCGGCATTCCATTTTGCAGGCGGCACAGCGAAATGGCGCTCGGCTGCTGCCGGATCAGCAGGTTTTTGTGGCGGAGTATTCAATCCGCCGTATTGAAGAGTACTTTGACCGCGGGGCTGGCGGGTGCGCGCTCGGCGATCCGCGCATTGCATCCTCGCTGGCCGAAGCTTTCCGTTATTGGCATGGAAGGCGATACCGGCTGATTGCCTGGTGCATTATGCCGAATCATGCGCACGTGATTTTACGTCTATTGCCAGGATCAGAGTTAGGCCAGGTGGTGAAGAGCTGGAAGCTGCATACGGCGCTGACGGCCAACCGCGCTCTGGGCAGGCAGGGCAGATTTTGGCAGCGGGAGTATTTTGACCGGTTGATACGTGACGGCGATGAGTTGCAGCGGGCGATTCACTATGTGATGCAGAATCCAGCGAAGGCAGGGTTGAAGGACTGGCAATGGGTGTGGAGTGCGGGTCTGGAGACCCGCACGACAGCCGCTCTGGAGAGCGGCGCTACCGGCGAGGGCGCGCGGCAAAACCTTGACTAAACCATAAAGTTGGGTGGCCCATCCTTTGCTTTTTTCTAGCGAAGGGTGGGAACCACGAACCTCAACCGGCCGCTGTTCGATCTCTCCAACTCCGGCTTGCAAAGTTTCCAGCTCTGAAGATCCAGACCTGGGCTACCGAGATTCGTCTTCAATTCCCCTGAATTCGAGGGAATTAGAAATTTGATAGATGCGGATTCTGTTGACTGTTTGTCGCCATGGGCTACAGTTGATTTGTGGTCGAGATTCACGAATCCGCAACCTTCTCGCTCTGGCTGCAATCACTTCGGGACAGCCAGACGAGAGCGAGGATCGCCATGCGCGTACGCCGGTTGGCCTTTGGCGACTTCGGCAAAGGCAGCGGCCACCCGGCCGGGCTGAACTTCGGCGACTGCTTCACCTACGCGCTGGCTCGGGAGAAGCGCGAGCCGGTGCTGTGGAAGGGCGACGATTTTAGGCATACGGATTTACGGGCGGCAGTGTAGTCGATAGTAAAGGATGGTTTGCGGCCAACGCCGGCAAAGTCGAAGTCTTCTATCTTCCCATTTACTCGCCGGAATTGAACCCGGACAAATTGCTCAACGCCGATCTCAAACATCGGGTGACAGGTGGCGCGCCAGCCCGTAACAAGTTTGCTCTGACCGGAACTGCTGTCGGCGCTCTGCGCAGCATACCAAAACAACCGCAACGGGTTCAGAGCTATTTCAGGCAAAGGGATGTAAGTTACGCCGCGTGACATTGCTTCAAGCTGGATGAAAATTACCGCAGCAGCGCCGAGAGCAGGAGCGTCATCCCCAGTCCGGCAACGGAAAGGATTGTCTCCAGCACCGTCCAGGTGGATAAGGTCTCTTTGACCTCCAGTTTGAAGAAGGACTGGATCAGCCAGAAGCCGGGATCGTTCACGTGGGAGAGGATCACCGAGCCGGTTCCGGTGGCCAGCACCAGCAGCTCCGGGCGGACGCCGGCGTGGCCGGCCATGGGCGCCAGCACCGCCGAGGCCACGGCCATCGCCACCGTGGACGAACCCACGGAGACCCGCACTACAGCCGCCAGCAGCCAGGCCAGTACCAAGGGAGGAATGGCCGCGCCCAGCGCCAGATTGACCGTGGCCTGGGCCGCGCCGGAGTCGCGCAGGATGCCGCTCAGGCCGCCGGCCGCGGCAAGGATCACGAGGACACCGGCGATCGGTTCAAAGGATTCGCCGGTGAGCTTGCGCATCGCTTCGAGACGCCGGTACTTCTCCGCGGGAATGTGGCCGCCGAGGATGACCAGCGCGACGAGGACGGCGATCAGCAGCGCCACGTCCGGGCTGCCGATGAAATGCAGAATCCGGTTCAAGAGGCTGCCCGGAGCGGTGATTGCGTCGGCCCAACTGCCGAGGAAGATCAGTGCGACGGGGAGGAGAATGGCGAAGGCGGAGCGGAGGGGGCTGGCGGGGGCGGGAATGGAGTTCTGATTCCCAGGTCCAAGAATCCCGACCTGGGGCACCCGCGAATCGCTGTCGAGTATTTCATCCGTGGCTAAAGCCAGCCTTCTTTCTGCGGGCTTTATGCGGGGGTTAAAACCCCCGGCTCCCTCCGCATCGCTGGACTGAGCAACAACCTCTGCCAACAGCGGCGCGGTGAACAGTGTCTCCTCTTTGTCTATGTCCTGCGCGCCCTTTGCCTTCCGCCGCTGCCAGCGGCGCGTGAGAAACCATCCCAGCCCGGGGCCGGCGATGGCGGCGGCGGGCAGTCCGGCGCACAAGCCCCAGAGCATGGTGCGGCCCAGATCGGCGTGGAAGGCTGTTGCCGCGAGCATCGCCGCCGGATGGGGCGGCAGCACGCCATGCACGATGGAGAGACCGGCAAGCAGAGGCAGAGCGACGAGGATCGGCGGGCGATGGCTGCGCTCGGCCGAGGCGGCGACGATTGGCAGCAGCAGCACCAAACCCACCTCGAAGAAGACCGGCAAACCCACCACGATGCCCAGCGCAAGCAGCGCCCAGGGCAGGCCGCGCGCTCCGAAGCTTTCGACCAAAAGGCTGCCCAGCGCAGTTGCGCCGCCGGAAGAGGCGAGCAGGCGGCCCAGCACCGCGCCCAGCGCCAGCACAATCGCGATGTGACCGAGCAGATTGCCGACCCCAGAGGTGAAGGAGAGCGGCACTTGCGCGAGCGGCATTCCCGAGGCCACGCCCAACAGGAGCGCCGAGACCATGAGCGCCAGCGCCGGATGCAGCCGGAGACGCGCGATCAGAAGGAGCAGCAACAGCACCGTTGCGGCGGCGCAGGCCAGCAGGTAATAGCTGTGATCGACGGCTGAACTCACCGCCCAATTATTCCATACCCGCGCCAACTCTCTTTCTTTTTCCCCGCAGCCGCGTCCATCCAGTTAGAATTCATGTGGAACCGTTTTCTCGAAGACCGTTTCTTGAACGCCGTTTCTCGAACGAGGATATCTTCATGCGCTCATTCGCCGTTGCCACTCTGGCCCTCGGGCTCGCCTTCACCGCCGCTTCCGCCGCCGCGCAATCTGTTCCCTGGCAGTACGAGGGCAAGCGCGGAGAACTGGAGTGGGGCAAGCTCGATCCCGCCTACCGGACGTGCGCGAAGGGGCATGAGCAGTCGCCGATCGATATTCGCGGGGCGCGGCTGAACAAGACGCTCAAGCCGATCGAGTTCCACTACATCGCCGGTCCGGTGAGGCTGGAGAATGACGGCCATACCATCGTCGCCCACGTGGACCCAGGCAGCTACATCCTCGTCAATGGGGTGCGCTACGATCTGGTCGAGTTTGAATTTCACCATCCGGGCGAAGAGCCGGTGCGCGGCAAGCTGAGCGATCTGAGTGTTCATCTGATCCATCGCAACGCGGAGGGAAAGACGGTCATCCTGGCCGTGCGCCTGGTGGAGAATATGGACAGCCCGAACGCCGTGCTGGCCACGCTCTGGCCGCACCTGCCGCGCACCACGGGCGCCAGCGAAAAGGTGACTGAGATGGTGAGCGCGGGCGGCCTGCTGCCCACCGACCGCGGCTACTGGAGTTACACAGGATCGCTGACGGCACCGCCCTGTACCGAAGGCGTGCAATGGTTTGTCTTCGAACAGGAGCTTACGCTGAGCCGCGACCAGTTGCGCATCTTTGCCTCGCTGTTCCGCATCAACTCGCGCAGTGTGCAGGATACTCACGGACGGCGCATCGAGGCCAACGAGTAAGCACCTGCGGTGCGGCGGAGGCTCGCTCTTCGCTCGCACGGGAGTTCTAGTCTCTTTTATTGAGTCAGATGAAAAATCTCCTAACAACTACGCGCGCCAGCCTGTCCAATCGATGAGCGGGCCGGAAGGCTTGCGCGCGCATCGAGCGTGCTTGTGCAGCCCTTCTCATGAACAAAACTGGTTGAGATCTACATCTTTTCTGTCCTTTTGCCAAAACTCGCGAAGATTGGTTAACCATTTAACCGGTTACAGCATTTTCGATTCTGGTGTATACAGAATCCTTGCAGTAAAGTGGCTTTTTCCTCAAGAAAAAGCCACCTTCGATGCGCTCGTAATGTCAACAAGTGAAGCGAAAATGCTCTAGCCCCCGCTTCGCGGTGAAAGCAAGTTAGCAAGTTAGCGGATTCAGTGCCTGCGTAACTTGCAAAAGCTAGTCGGGCTACTCCCGATGAAATCTTGTGAAAGGCCGTCGCAGCATGGTATTCCACGGTGTTTCGTACCGCCCTTCTCTTCACGCCGTTTCCCTGGCAGTCTTTATCCTCGGTGCGCTCTCGTCCGCTGCCCGCGCTCAGCAACTCTCCGGCATTGTTGGAGATTATGCGACGATCATCGGCTCACAACAGGCGACGCTGCATCTGAAGATCGATACCGATGGCGCGCTGAAGGGCACGCTCGACCATCTCGATCCAAAAGCGCCCTGGATGTTCTTCCTCTCCAGCCTGCAATTGCAGGGGCAGAGCCTGAGCTTCGCCATCCCCGAAGAATATGTCACATGGAAGGGCACGGTCTCCAGCGATGGCAGTACGCTCGCTGGCGTTTGGAGGGAGCGGGGCGCGTCGGGACCGGTCGAATTTCACCGGCAGAGCTTTATTCCTGCGTCCGTTCCTTCGCCGGTCGACGGAATCTGGCTGGGGACGGTTCCCATCACCGCCAGCGTATCCACGCGTGTGCAGGTGGTTGTCAAGAGCGACAACAGCGGGCGCGAGTTCTGCACGTTGAGCGCTCTCGATACGCATTACATGGATCTGCAATGCGCGAACGTTGTCTTCAAGGGCGAGGATTTTTCCTTTGATCTTCCCGCCGGCGGCGAGCATTGGAGCGGCACGCTCGCAGCGGATGGAAAAACGCTCACCGGCAATTTGCATTACCTGCAGCTCATGGAGAAAGAAACGCAGGATAATGCCGTGCCGCTGAACTTTACGCGGCAGGCCGCGCTTTCAGCCGAGAAGCCCATCCCCGCGCCAGTCTACGATGCGGCGTTGGCTCCGGTCTCAGCGGAGGAGATGCAAGCGGTGTTGGATCGCGATCTGGCAGGGGCGCTCAGCAGTGGATATCTGGCGCCCGCCACAGGCGCGGGCGTCACCATCGCCATCTACGCGCATGGAGTCCGACGCGTCTTCAGCTATGGCGCAGCCAAGCCGGATTCGATCTATGAGATTGGCTCGATCACCAAAACCTTTACCGGAGTGCTGCTCGGGCAGATGGCGGTGCAGGGCAAGGTCACACTCGACGAGCCGGTGCGCGCGCTGCTGCCACAAGGAACGGTGGCCAAGCCCGTGGGACAGGAGATTACGCTGCTCGATCTGGCGACGCGCCGCTCGGGATTGCCGCCGATGCCCGACAATCTCAATCTGGTCAAGGTGGACAATCCCTATGCCGACTACCATGCCGCCGACCTGCTGGCCTTCATCGCCAAGCACGGCGTGGCCAACCCAACCCGCGCCACATCGCCCTTTGGAAGTCTCGGCTTTGGCCTGCTGGGCGTGGCGCTGGCCGATCGCGCCGGCGTCTCCTATGGCACGCTGCTGAAGGATGAGATCACCGATCCTCTCGGGCTGAAGGAGACGACCCTCATCCTCACGCCCGAGCAGCAGCTTCGCCTGATCCAGGGACACAACGAGTTTCACCTCCCGGCCGCCGTCTGGGATACCGACGCTTTTGCCGGAGCCATCGGCATCCGCTCGACGGCGGGCGATATGCTCAGCTATCTCGAAGCCAATCTGCATCCGGAGAAACTGAATCCGGTCGCTGGCGCTTCCGGAGCGGCCACGCTGGCAGCCGCACTGCGTCTGGCGCTCGAGCCGCAATCGGAGTTCACGGCGGGAATGCGAATCGCGCTCGGCTGGCTCTATCAGGAGGAGACGGGAAACTACTGGCACAACGGCGCAACCGCAGCCCACAGCTCGTATGCCTTCTTCAATCCCAAGGGCGATTATGCTGCCGTGGTTCTGCTGAATACTTCACCCGGCGTGAACGGCAGCTTTGTCGAGTTGCTGGGCCGCCACATCAGCCAGCGGCTGGCGGGAAAACCCGCGATCTCGCTGACCAATTATTGATCCGGCAAGAAAACAGCGAGATTCTTTCCCACCCATTCCCACAAAAAACGCGAGAATAGATGGGGCATCCAAAGAGTTGTAATTTGCTGGATCGATCGACTCACGGCAAATGCATTCGCCGGCTTTCCATCGCACCGGTATACTTCCCCTATGCACATCCACGCGACGCCTGCCGGAGCGGGCGCGAAGCGAACTCAATCCGTGCTGCGCTTTTCGCTGGTGGCCACGCTGGCCTACGTCGCGGTCACCTTTGTGGCCGGATTGCGCGCGCACTCGCTGGCGCTGCTCTCCGAGGCCGGGCACAACGCCTCGGACTTTCTCGCGCTGCTGCTCAGCTTTGCCGCCGTCTATCTTCAATCCCGCCCCGCCGACCAGGCCAAGACCTTCGGCTATCAGCGGGCAGGCGTGCTGGCCGCCTTCATCAACGCGGCCACGCTGATCGCCATCGCGTTGTGGATCGCCGTCGAGGCAGTTCATCGGCTTTCGGCGCCGGTCGCCGTGCAGCCGCGGCTGATGATGATTGTCGCCGCCGCCGGAGTGGTGATGAACGGCGTGATCGCTGCCTTGTTGTGGGGCGTGGCCCGCGACGTGAACCTGCGCTCGGCCTTTCTGCACATGGCCGGCGACACGCTTTCGACCGCCGCGGTTATCGCCGGAGGCGCGGGCATCCTCATCACCGGGCAAAACTGGATCGATCCCGCTCTTTCGCTGGTGATTGCCGCGCTCATCCTCTGGAGCAGCCTGGGCATTGTGCGCGAGAGCCTCAACATTCTGCTGGAAGGCACGCCCCGGGGCCTATCGCTGACGGCCATCCGCTCCGCAATGGAGCGAGTCGAGGGCGTGGTCAACGTCCACGATCTGCACGTCTGGAGCCTCGGCTCGAATTCGAGCGCGCTGGCCTGCCACGCAACCATCGCCGATATTCCCCCGTCGGCGAGCGCCGTCATCCTGGGGCGGCTCAAGCACCTGCTGCAGGAGCGCTTCGGCATCAGCCATACGACGATTCAATTCGAGCACGTCGGCTGCGAGCGGCTGGAGGGCTGCGTGGTGCCGCTCGATGAGCTGGCCGGCGGCCACGAGCACTGCCACGAGCACTGCCACGGGCACGCACATTCCTAATCGGCAATCGCCTGCAGAGGGTGGGAATACGAGATGTGCTTTGAATCACCGACACTGAATTCCATTCGCGAACAAGTGTAATGCTGCCGGCATCTGATGAGAATCTCCGGGCAATTGTGCAGGGAGAAATAAGTCCATTTGCCGCGCGGAGGTGCGTTCGAGATGAAATTCAACATTTCATTGGCAGGTTGGATCCTTTCACTGGCCACGTTTATCAGCGGCTCAGTTCTATATCCCCTCTACCTGCATTTGAGCTTCGACGGCTTTTCGGTCCAGCAGACTTCCATGGTCCGCTCGGTCTCTCAAGATCCCGCACAACCCATCGTACACTTCTCCACATTGCTGAAGGTTGCCAATGCCAGAAAGGATGCTGTCCTGATTGAAGAGCTGAAGGCTCCCGACAAGATTAAGGTTCCCGGTTTTTGCTTCGTACCGTATTACACGGAGTTCAAATTTTTTACTCCCAACGAGACCATCGCGCTGCCGCCCTCCGGTCCCATCATTGAGGTGCTGCCAGGCCGGGGCGCGGTGCTGCTGAGCGACCTGCAGCGGGAGTCGGCTGGCACAACCGGTCCAACCCCGACGGCTGCTCCTGTGCTTCCCGACCTTCCGCCGCTGCTGGTGAAATCCGGCGAGGAGAAGCTGCTCGGCGTCACCATTTACTTCTCCTTCACGTCATCGGAGCCGGGAAAAGTGAATGAGGCACACCAGGCGCTCTATAACCACATCATGAGCGAAGGGCTGCCGATCCGCTTGGGCATTAATGGCGAGTACCGCAGATTCAAGTTGCAAATCCTTCCCACCCGCACAACTCCTCCGCGCCCTTGAACCGCTCGATGTCACCTTCCAGATTTCGCCTCTGAATGCGTTCCGGAATCAGCCCGGCTCCCTGCGCCCTTCAGAACGACGCGCCACGGCCGCAGAGAAAGCGCTTGCGGAAAAGCGCCCCGCGGGTTGATGATGCTTGTGTCATTCCTGAACGGCCCAAACGGATGGGAGAGAGGCCGTTCGCGGGAATTGCAAGGAGATGACTCGTGCGCAAATCCATATCTGCAATTGCACTTCTGGTTCTCTGCCCCCTGCTGATTGCCCAGCAGGCGCTCAACAACGACGCCGTCATCAAGCTGGTGAAGGCCGGCCTCTCGGACGATCTGATTATCACCACCATCAACGCGCAGCCGGGCAGCTACGACACCAGCGCCGATGGGTTGATTGCGC
>Ga0302188_10000802_pt1 | contig 25884 bp, 23 predicted proteins | sample II_Bog_E2_1_FD_198783 | JGI IMG/M metagenome (GOLD analysis project Ga0302188, IMG submission 198783) | Peat permafrost microbial communities from Stordalen Mire near Abisko, Sweden - II_Bog_E2_1 | ecosystem: Environmental > Terrestrial > Soil > Wetlands > Peat | place: Sweden: Abisko...
AATTGCAATTAACATTAATTATTATAATATAATTCCTTTTTTTATAAATTTTAAGCCTAAATTTGAACATAATGGTTCAAATTTTCAGATAATCAAACATAAAATGGAGATGAATTTAAATATTTAATAAGAGTATTATATTTATTAAATATGATTGGTAAAGTTATAAATGAAAAAACAAATCGTTTCATTATTTCATATTAGATATTTTATTAATGATCTAAGTGACTAAAGATTAATCAATTTACTCATTGTATTTTAAAAAGAGATGTCTAGACCCAAATGACAACTTTATTATCAACCCAAATTAGGATATAAATGAAAAAAATCATAATTTGTTTGAAATATAAACTCATCAAAATTGAATCGATCTCAATTAATAATTATAATCATGATGATAAACCTTTGCCTCAAGCAATTAAAAAATATTCATATAACTTATGCTTATCGAGCAGCGATTGCTCACAAAAAAAATGTTAAACAATAAAATAGATAAAAATCAATCAAAGATAGCAAGTCTCACAAATCTTAAAAACTGAATCACTCTCAGAAACCAAATCCGCTTCACCAATCAGCAAAATCGAATGATCAAAAAATTCATCATTTTGATTGGAGTTCATACGGTCGAGATGTTGCTGAAGTATTCGAAAGCAATAAAAATGAAGTTCGAGATATCGATTTGGCTTTTATTGCTAAAAAAATTGAGTTAAACTAGCTCACTCTCAACTAATAACTGACCTCTCGACTGAGCATTTATTTTAGATAATTAAAGACAATGGACTTTTCTCTCATGCCAATTCTATTATCGCTTGCCTATCAGTTAGGAATGACAAATCCTCCTCAGTTATTCGTTAAATCCTTTCTCTAAAACTATAAGATAAACACTTTTGGAAAAAACTCAGGAGAAATTTAAGAATTTCCATCTTATTTCATTAAAAAAGTAGGATACTAATTAGTTAAATTATGCGAATCAAAAAATATTGATGAGATGGCCTCAGCTCTTCGCAGTGTTGGATCGTTATTAAGTGCCAATTAACTGATAAAAATTGATGAATCATGCTGCAGCAAAATTGAAGCGATGCCAATTGAAAGCATCGTTCGTCTGCTTAGTATTTTTCGTCAAATAAAGAGAAGGGGTCAATTCGTGACTTTGGCCGAGTAAATGATAGTATCTGCTCAAAAAGAGTTGAACAACAAATATTTACTAATGGCAGTGATAAACCTGTTATAATTGGGAAATATATAGGGAGTGCAACAATTATAAAAAGGAATTATATAAAAAATAGCAAGCAAATCTCTCCAAGACGGATAAATAATCAGCTTGCTTCACATATTGCATAAATACAAAACTGGAAGCAAATAGATTTGGCTTTAGTTTCAACAATTTGTCTCTGCCAAGCATGGAAAGATACCTTTTGAACATTTGTTCGCCATTATGAGTGGTCTTGCTCGAAATCATTACTCATAAAATAAATTATTTTAGAGTTTAATTTAGTTTGACACGACTCTCAACTATGTCATACAGCTGAATGAAAAACAATTTGTGTAATTTTTTGTTGTTCTATATGCTAATTTCAGAGTTTTAGGTTCAGAATAAAAGATTAAATACAGTCAAATAATTAAGGAAGCTCTGATTAAAGCGGATCTTAAATCTGTGTATAAATAGATAAAATTCTTCTTTTTATATCTGTTCGAATTAAATTAAAAAGGCAAAAAGGAATATTTAATAAAATCTTATCCAGATAATATCTTACTATCATTGCTATCTCTTGTCTTCAAAGACATTTAGAACATTGATAATCGATAGCAAAAAGACTACGAAAGCACCTTGCTTAGCAAATACTCTCCAACTGAGTTCAACACTCACAAATAACTAATAATCGTTTAGTAGTTTATTCGGCATAAGTTAATGTCGTCATTAAAAGAGGATCATCATAAATAATCGCATCAGCTATGAAATAAATGATGTTTATTTATATATTAATTGTTAATTCCGATGTTTCTATTTTCATCATGAATAATAATAGAAGGAATCAATATATATGACTGACAGTAATCTTTATGAACATATTCGCAGACTGGTCAAAGAGCAGAAGGAGAGACAAATTATTAATAGTCAGCATGATAATTTTGCTGAGGAGTACTGCAATAAGTAAATTTTGAAGAAAAAACAAGTAAAAAGAGAAAATAGTAGAGTCAGTAATCTTTTTAAAAATTTCAAGAAAGTATAGTCGTATATTAACATTATGGATATCATTAACAATTTGCCTCTGAATATCAATAAAACCAACGACCACATGGGAGACATCGAGTATAATTAGTAGCTTCCTGAAATATTGCCAAAAACACTGCAAATGAAGATAAAATAAGAACTCGGCCCCATCTTAAATAAACGCTACGAGCAATAATAAATCAAGAGAGAAGAAGTAATTTCTTTCTTAAAGGATCAACTTAGTTATTCAAATGATGAACTGTTGGAAGACACCAATTTTCGATAATTTTTTGAAGCTTTGGAGAATAATCGACTTAGTGACAAACTTGATCTCATTGATATTCTCAGAAAGGATATCAAAAGGAAATAGATTTATTTTTTGCAAGAAAAGTTTGATAGATAAATGTAGGATTTATCAAGGGAACCAAAAAAGGTTTAGAATACCAAATTATTTCATAAGATATGCTCATATCTACACATGATACTCGAGCAGGAACATAAAGAGAAATGGGCCTCTAAAAAGGATAAACAATTAAGATAGACTTATCGCAAAGAAAATGTAAGGGAAAAATTTAAAATACCCACTTTTGTGAGGACAACAACCAAATCTACTTTAAAACAACATTTTGGCAAAAGTTATAACCATATTCGATTCGGTTCCACTTGCAAATAAGGTATAAAATTTAATGAATTTTCAAATTATAACGTAACAATTACTCCTTCCAAATTTTCATATTAATAAAAAGAAAATCATCCTACTTGTGACGAAAATATCTGTGAATATTATGACGACAATGACGAGAATATGCTTTGTGTACCTCATATGAATAAAAAAAAGAACAAATCGAAGCAATAACTATTGAAATAATCTTTTACCTTTAGGAAGAGAGGAATTAAAGCCAAACTCATGTCAAAAATCAATTAATTTGCAGAGAATATGACGGACGAATAGAGGAAAAATTTATAGACAAGTAAAAAATATGGTAGGGCCCTGAACAGTCTTGCTGAATAGATTCAATATTCATATGGTCGCTACTAGCAGCAATAAATAGCGGAAGAAGAGGATATAAATGAGATGAAAAGATATTTAGATAATACTCTGAGTAGAAATAAAAGGGATCTTAAAAGATTTCATCATAGATGATATATGTATGTGTTGAGCTGTACAAATTTGCAAATCATATTCTTGCTTCGTAATAATTAATATGGAACGTACAAAATTTTATCTGGAAATGTAGTTATATTGCTAACATATTCAATTCATCAAATATTAAGTTCGTTCATGTGTGTCTTTTGAAACTCGGCTTTATCAATTCTCATTTTTTACTGATATTTATTCCAAACTTATTTGAATTTAATTGAAGTATTTTCTTATGTCCTTTTTGCGCAATAGTCCTCTGTCGCTTAAAAGCTTAATAAAAGCTCTGTTTCTGCTAAATTTTTCCAAGTTAGTTATATACTGTTAGTAATTGTTTCGATGGCATATTTGGAGCATTTATAAAATTAGCAATAATCCTTTGCTTAGTTCATTGAGTTTATCTTTGATAAAAGAGCATTTCTTAATGTTAATGATTTCGGAGTCGTGATGAAGCTCTTTATATTCTAAACGACCCACGAAACATTTTTGCTCAAAATAGAGAATATTGATCTTGTCTCCTATTTTCTATCCGAGGCGTTTTGTGGAATTTTCATAAAATTTTTAATAATTTAATGAAACTACTTAGGATATTTTTCATTGAGATATTGAACATATCTTTCTAAATAAATTCGAAAATGTTTATGAGAGTGATTTTATAACATATTTCTATTGCTATTATTATCTGCTTCCCATTCATTAAGCCTCTAAAAAGTAAACAATGGAATAAATAATTATCGCTTGAAAAATTAATCGGATAATCTTTGAAGTGATTCATGATTAACTTATATGCTGCATTCATCTGATTATAAATAGTATGTAGATACTCTGAAGTTTATTTTAATTAAAGGGAAGATTTGATTGTTACCTTTTTTATACATATTGCGTTTCTGCTCAAATTCAGACTATTAAGTTTATTTCTTCTTTTAATTCAGATCATCATAAAGCTCAGCATCTGCTTGAGAAGTATTAAAATCTGAAAAAGATTAGCCCAGCCCAGTAAATGTCCCTGATATCTAATCTTAATCAAAACTGCTTTTTTTAATATTTTTGAGGACACCCTGCGATTATTTATCTTCCTTGATATGCACATTATGTTCTTCATCCTCTTAGATTTATATTGCAATGACTGAATGTTACTAATATTAATCATTCCAATTTATCTCCATCCTGCTAATTATTATAAACTCTTGCAAAATTCAATTTGATAGATAATTTAACAAAATCATAAACACAAACTGAAGGCACTTATCATTTTTACAGAACCCGCTTAAAAAGATTTATTATTGTATTTGTATCTATTTATTTTAAACTCAGTAATTTTTATAGTTATTATAGACCCTGAAGCAGAAGCTATTAACTCTATATCTTTCTCTTATTGATCATCGGACTCGCAATTTCGTAACTTTAAAAATTTGCATGGATCTTGCTGACGCCTGTGGGCTCACTTTGGAAGTCCATCAAATCTTCAGTGGAAAGGTTAAGTATAGCTAAACCTTCATAATGCGGTATTGTTTTTGTATTGATGGGAGTGATAGATTTTAAGGCATGTGACGAGGCCGATGATCCGCTAAAATATTGAGTGGACTATCTTTTTTTATTATTGGCCGTTTGTTATTCCCTAATGTTTAAATTTGAACAATACTCATAAATTTTCTTGATAGCAATTGCTAGAAAGTAATTCTTAGATTATTATTTTTTGGCTGTGATTTTAGAGGCTTATAGCTTCCTTTAAACAGTCTCCAGTTACTTTCTATTTTTTTAGATTTCTCTTTCATTGGTTGATTGAATAGTTTAAAGCTCCTTTGATCTTGTCTCCGCCTTTCCTTTCAAATTTTTAATGATCTCATCCTTTCTATCCACTTCAGCTTTCATTCTTCGGATATATTCCCTCTGTTCTATGATAGTCTCATTTGTTTATTGAGTTTTTTCCTCTTATCTAGTCTTGTTTTATTTATCCTCAATGGATCGTAGTTCTTTTAGAATTGATTATTTCTTGTCTAATTGCTTACTTAGCATTTTTACTTTTTATTCCAAAGTTTAAATCGTCTTCTTTTGAGCCCCATTTCTTTATTCCAGTTGCACTTGCTTATCCTTTATCTATTTGAACATACTCTCTTTTTTATTCATCTCCTTTGCACCTCTTTTGAGTTTCTATAGTTCCTCCTGATTAATGGTCAACTCGCTTTGTAATTATCTAATGATATCTTCTTTTTATTTGCACTATTTTTTTAAGCCCAATGCTAGTTATCTTTTTATTTTAATTTCAGATTGGTCCTCATAGATCTAACTTTGTAATTTACGAATCATGGCTCTGTTTCCTCTAAGCTATGCCTACATTTTTTAGAGCCTTTATTCGTTCTGCTTTATTGTTTTGGTCATATCTTCATTAGAAGTTTATTATTTTTGCTGTAATTTTAAAGAAGCTGTTTTTTATTTTTATCTTTAAAGTTATTGCTGCAAGCCTAATTTTTGCATTTACTACTTGGCAATAGTCTATTTCAGCTCTTTTAGCTGTAAATCAAACAAATCCTTTTCGGATTTAAGCCGCTCTTCTAGTATTTTGGTTGCCATTGTCCACAGTCCATTTTATAATTCAATCACTGTTTATTCTGTAAATAGGCACTTAACTTTCTTTGGCACTGATTTAGCATCTTTTCCTTCTTTTAGCAATCGATTTTCCTCTTTTAACTGTTTAATTAAGGCAGATTTATTTGACAAGCTGATCATCTATTAGATATACTTTTCAATAGCCTCCAATCTGTTCTGTCCTTTCTTGCCTTTCGCTTTCAATTAATCCCCTAAAATACCATTCAGCTGTACACTAAATCTTTCCTTGATAACTTATATGGATCTTAAACTAGTGCTTATCTTTTTATCTGCAGATTATTTATATTTTAAAAATTAGGATTAAAGCATAATGCAATTCTGCTCTAACTGAGCCACTTTATATTCCAGATTGACTTGATCCCGATTCTTTTTTTACAGTTCCGATATATGCTTCTCCAAATCTTTATTTTGCTTTTTGAAGCGAACCGACTATCGTTTAGATTGATCTATCTTATTTTGTAATTATTTTAACTCTCCGGATACTTTATTATTTTACTATTTGATGAGGAAGAGACTTTATTACTTCGATTCTAAGGAGGAAGACAGGATTGCGTTTTATTTTAATAGTCGAGTGATTTACTCATTCAAAAGCTGCTTGTAATTGATTTCCTCTCCTTTTTTAGTACTTACTTCTTCGAGCCTTTTCAAAAGATGTTATCTTTATAACTGCATCTCTTTGACTCGAGATTCTAATAGAGATATTTCCTATCTTTTAGTTTGCTCTATTCTTTTTATTTTGTCCACTATCTCTATCTGCTTTTGCTATAAATCGTTTATAACAGTTTTATATGTTTCTTTCCCTTCTGTTACTTGCTCACTGACTTTATTTAACTGGCTTTTCAATTAGCTGCACTCTTGTTAAAACACTGCCTTTCTCCTCAGGCTTATTTCATAATCATGATTGACTATTAAATTTAGTTGTTTCAGTTCATTTATTTATGCGTTCAACTGCGATATTGCTTGAGAATAGTTTTCAATTTGTTCCTCGAGCCAGTTATTCTTTTCCGATAGCTCTTTTTATTTTTTTATCGATTTGGTAATTTAAATCATTAACTGCTCGTTTTTTGACTCGAGTTCGATTATCCTATCATTATTGATTTATTCATAAACGGCAGGTCTTTATTTTTTGTTTACTTACCAATCGGCAATAGTACTATTGTTCTTCATAATACTGCCCACTCCACTGCGACTGTTCATTTCATTGATTAAACTACTTAACTTCTTGATCTAAAGCTGCTGTTCGCCCATTTGATTGTTTAGTTTTATGACCTATTGGCTAGCTTCCCCTATTTTTTATACTAGTATTTTTTTCTCCTCTTTTAATCGTTCTAAAGCCCACCTCGAGCATTTATCTTCGAGATAGGATCTGCTCATTTCTTTAATGTTAATACCTTTCCGAGCCATTCCATTTTATAACTATTTGATTCTTGACAATAGCTCTTGCTCTCTCCTTTGATAATAATCTCTTTCTCCTTGTAGTTTTTAAATAGCAATGTCACCTATCGATTGTTTGAATCCTAAACTATTATCACTCTCTACAGCATCTGGAAAATCATTGATGAGCTCTGATTGTTAAATTTTGCCAATCTAATTGGTTATCCTGGCTTCGTATATTCCTATTATTAGTGTTTATAGTTTAGATTCATCAATTTTAGGTCCGTCAATAATTTTACATTCTAAAAGTTCCATGATCTTACTGACTACGCTTTAGTAATCACCGCTTTTGTTCTTGCTGCTCATATATTTGACTGATTCTCCTATTTATTAATGAAAATCCAACATTTGTTAATTGATTGCATTCATAGATACTTTCTCGCTTGTCATGATGAGCTCTCTTAACCTCTCATAAAACTTCATTATTCTTTCTTTGGTCTCTTCTTCTTCTCTCATGATCTAATTCTTCTTGATCTTAAGTCGATTTAATATTTCCTCAATTGATAGTTTCAAACTCATAAATTCAAAATTATCAGCATTATAAATCATCGAATTCACTCATTAGAAAATACATATATGCTTTTATTGCAACCTTTAAAACTAAGTTTTATACCAAATTATTAAAATTATTTCAACGTATTACTGTGATTATAAATGGGAAATGCGTCTAAAACTGGTTGTCTTGGTCCTAAAAGGAGGGAAAAAGATGTTTACGCCTAACTGATTGATTTAATTCACCAATAGATTCAAGTTATCGAGTTCAACGAACCAATTGATCCTAAAACTCTCGATCCATACCGCGAACTAGGCAACAAAATAATTAAAAAAGGTTATATTCGAAAATTACTGGATCACTTATCATCCCACAAGAGTAAACTATCCGACTGCATCTCTCATAATTTCAAAATTATTACACAGATGCAGAATATTAAGAATACCTATGTGGGATTATTCATTGTTGATGAGATTATCAGAGATAGCAAATAAAATAAGAATACTGACTATATATCTTATGAAGAAGAAGATTTTTGCCCCACAAACCCAACCAACCCCACCTCCAACACTCAGATCTACTCCAAAGCCAATAGCTTTAATCTTGAGCCCAGAGGGAAAGGAGCAATGGATATTAAATTTGAAGGGGCGTATTTCAAATTTATTTTGCAACTACTTAAATGTTAGTAAATGCTGTATAGGAAAATACTTGAATCTATTAATGCCTTCTGCTTTACAAAAAAATAAAAACTCACTTGCAAGGCCGAGGTTTCTAAAATAATTGATATCATCATGCAGCATTTAAAATTAAATAAATTTGTGGATGAGAGTAGTCGAACCTATTTGAATTTGATATCTCTCACAAGGTAGGGGGTAAAGGATCAATACATAAACGAGAATTATTTAACGTTATTTATCAAACTCTGGTTGAAAGATCAGTAAAAATCTATAAAATCGCCCGACGTTGATGTCAAAAACAGTCAGTACGAGTTGATCATTAAATAGATCATATTTCGATGCATAAGTTCTTGGAATCTGACCAAGATCATCTTTCATACTCTGTTTGTGTTTTACGATTAAGATAAATTCACTGGATTTAGAGTGTTTAAAATAGAGACCTTGTTTCTCAAGACAATAGCAGAGAATGACTTGCATTACCAAATATTTCGCAATCTTTTCATCTATCTCATCGAGTATCTTTCCGAATCGTAAATTAACGATAAGAAATATACCAAAGATTTGACCATATAAAATTTTCAGCACCCAAAATATCTGCACATTTCTGAAAAGACATGCAAAATTCATGGGTTTGAAACCCTCAGGAGATGGCAATAGCAAGGCTACATCAATCTAGATGAATTAATTTCATACAACTGCCAGATACTTGTAAAGGCATATGTTCTGAATATTGACTGCTAAAAATAAATTAATAAATAGATCATTCACTAATTTTTAAAGATGAACTAACTCATCAGCTAAAAATCCAATTTCATGATTGTCAATCTTCTCCTATAATAGATTAGATGGGATTTGACTCTTTAATCACTCAAAAAAACTATGGTTACTCTCATCAGATAAATATTGTAGAATCGTAAGCTGCTTTAAATGCCTCTTTCAGACTTTGTTTCGTTTTTCTTGCCTATAGATCATCAATTTACCATTGAATCAAGAGTCTAGCTCATCTAGCTCACTGGCTATATCATTCGGCATTTGAATCTTTCATCGCTCGTCAACTCGGTGGAATCCGACAATATTTCCATAAGTTTTTGCTAATTCTTCTATTCAATTTATGAGGGTCTTCTCGTGATTAATTCTGACGACAGAATTTCTGATCTATTTCTGTATACAAATGCTATAAATTTCTTTCTAAAATGCTTTTCTGAAAAGATGCTTTTTGGCTTTGTCTCAGGTTTTTTAAAATCTTTAAAAAATAAAATTATTGAAAACGAAACAAATCTTTCAACAATTTCCTTGTATTTTCAACTAAATGTCTTTTATTAAGGGATTTATGTCTTGGACACTACACAGTAAATTCCTGACAGCCTCATCTCTTTTAACGCAGAAATAATAAATTCTCCAAAAATCACAGAGTTTGAACCTAAAATTCAAATGATTATCACCGATCTTATTGCAAGTGGGTCATCATTAAAGAATATCCGTAATTTGAATAAAATAAATTTTTAAGAAATTAACAAGGTTACGAATATAAGCCAAAAATATAATAAATAGATAACTAGTCTGTTTGACTTTCACTTTAAACAGACAAACAAATAACAATCAATCAATCAATAGCTATTCCCATGTAGACGATCACAATTTTATCGCAAATCAGTCATGAATTAATTCTATGACAGTATTCAAACAAAAAATGCACTTGAACTTGACGAAAGCTTTAAAAATATGTTCGCAGGAATTCATGATATTTGAACCAAAGTTTATAATATATGATATTTAATGATTATTTGAAGCTGTAAAACTAATCAATTCGCTTTACTTTTAGCGGCATTTACTGATTTATCCACTTCATTTTAGTGATTACTTTGCTCGAGAGCTCCCTACATTATAAAGAACTGGGCTCCGTAATAGGTTAGCATAATAACGCATCTTCCTACATTAGTATGTATGTGATTAAATTTGAGAAAACCTAATAAATTATCAGAAATAGCAAAAAGGAGCACTCCATACAGGGTCAAATTAAATGAGTCTTTTGATGTAATTTCATATCTGGATAAGGTCACTATCCCTTAAATTCCCAAAATAAGGCCATAAAATGAATATAACCATCTCAGAGGAACTTTATCCCAGAGCATAAATAAATTGAGTAAAACTAGAAATATCAAAATAACATTGGCAATTTTCCTTGGCAGCTTTAGTTTATCGTTTAACTATCTAACAGGCTTTCCAATGCTGAAAGCAACGATGTAAAATGTATGTCCTACCATGAAAAACCCCGTTCCAATATTGAAATAATAGATTTCCTTAAACATGAGGAGGACATCTCCGACCAAGCAAATCACAAGCCCAATATTTATGAGTTTAGGAACGATATGCCCCCTTTCTGAATTTTTGCGATAGATATTAAAGATAATGAGGATGATAGGCAATGGTTTAAGCAGTTGCAAGCATGTAATTTTGAACAATTACCCAACAACTTAACTGATCACAACGATGACAAAAAAGAAATTTAGCCATTAAAATTTTTTAGCATGTTTTTAATTGAGAGAAAGTTAGGTCTGCTGATTGTCTGTCATATATTCTATATTAATTATAAATATTCCTGAATTTATGAAATTCAAAGATATTTGACAATTACCATAAACATCTTCGGAGTTTATAAATATTTTTAAAAATCAAATTCAATGGAATTTAAATGATAATGAACTATATATAGGCTTAACTGACTATTTGGTTTGGCCATGTGATTAGTTATACATAATTTTACCTGAATTAAAAGCGTAAAAAATACAGTTATTTTCATAGGTTATGGATAAAAATAGCATTATGATTTTTGAGCAGTCATTTGCATATAATTTAAATATAGGAATACATAATAACTGTGGAATGAAAAAGAGGATTATTAAAGGCGCAAATCATAAAATATTATAGGATTAATCCTAAAAACTGGTAATAGATTTTACATTCAGAGGGATAAACTGCAACTGCTGAAACAGCAAATAGAAATTAAAAAAAGATAGAAAGCATTGAGCAAAAACAGTAATACACTATCCAATAGTACAAATCAATAAATTGGGAAAAGCAGAATGAGTCTCAGCGGCAAGGAGTAATTCAAATCATTACAGTCTTTGCTTGCAGAAATAAAAATGGAGCAGCTTTTGGCAAAACTTAATTAAAAGAATATTATTTCTATTAAAGATTTTGTGAGTACACCCCTCTCGGAGATAGATAAATGGCGAGATGTGCCTGTTGGTTACAGGATAAAAATTAAAAAATATCTATAGACAGTTCAAAAACAAAATCAAGTTGCATAATCCTCCCTTAAAAAGACAGAGCAGATGAGTGCTGAAACCTCTCCAGTAAAAAACATTGAGGATATTATTAAAAACAGAAATTAATCTAAAAAGTACATAAATTTGAATCGTCCCACTGAGTATGATGAGGTTATATAAGATGAATAGCTGAATGAAGACGATCAAGAAGTTATGATTCAATCTTTGATTGATGCATTTCAACCAGCCTTTTAAACTTTCTGTGAGTCAAAGCAATCATAATAAACGTGTCAAAAGGGAAATCATTTATAGGAATCCAAATTTTCACCGTTAAAATATGAGGTATTACCTGATGTTTAAGATAAAGAAAAGATTATTGGAAAAGAGGCTTGGGGTGATAAAAACACTTTTCCCGATTACAAATACTGTTGGAGTTGCCTAAAGATGATACCAAGCATCAAAAATATCTCTTTTAGAAATAGATAGTTTTGCAGCGATCTCTGCCTGTCAAAATATACAAAGACTACCAAGATAGAAGAGGATAACAATTTTTATGAGCAAATACAAAAAACATAAGAGTAGTTTGGATAATTCTTGTAGCGGAGAGAAAAGCAAAAAGATAGTAAGCACAATACCAATAATATTAATAACGGGCTTTAAGAAATTGATTTTGAGATACTTTGATTCTATTGCCAATGAACCAAAAATAGATGTTTTACATCAAATTTTATTGTAGTAATCCCCGTATTTTTAGTCAATTCGGTTGATAAGATTCGATCTGAGCTTGCTGTCCGCTTCTCTCCTCCTTTTGGGGATCATTTTTTATATAGTATCCAAAATTTGTTATTTACACTCTTCTGTCACTATAATTCTCTTTTCCTGCTCAGATGGGATAGTTTGACTCGCTATCTTTAACTTTTTCTCAGCAGAAAACTTTCTTTTGGTAGTTGAGTAAGAATATCTTTGATGTTTCACAGATTGTTCTGAATATTCACTGATAGATAATGAATGGTCTAGGCTTTTAGCTTCCTTAATGGTGGGATACTTTGCACCCTCAGTTCTCCTCGACCTCTTATCGCTTATTATGAGTGCATCTTTGAATTTAAACTATGTTAAATGTAAAATACCTCAATACTGCCGAATAACTCATTTTTGGATTTCGTTTTTTAGTTGTTACCTTTCTAAATTTAACTGTCACTGCTTTCCGAGTCTTCACTGTCATTTTGCAGTTGGGGAATGCAATGATTTTGTTGTCTTTTGTTTTTTGCCATTAAAAGTTGTTACACATGATCCCTTTCGTAGTTTTATTTAAATTGAAAAGGTAGTTGCGGTTTTTTATTTTTGCAGCCGTTTTGTCCCTTCTTCGGGGAATTAACCTTTACTCTTTCCGTTGAACTCTCTTTTTATTTAATAATATTTAGCCTGCTGGGACTTAAAAATTGAGGGGAGGACTCAAGTGGCATTCTTAAAGTCACCTGTTACTACAGAATTTAAGTTTGGCAAGCTTGATCATAGGTGCTGACTGCTATGATTTCCCTGATGTTGTAAAAATTAAGCATTTTTTTAATTTTAATGAATCTTCGATCGATTTCTTTTTTAAGAAGGCCCAAATGGACATCGTTACCCTTGGCGAAGGGAATGCTGTCCTGATCCTCAAACAATTCCAACATTGGTCGTTAGAAAAGTTCATACTCTTGTTATAACATTTTATGCTTATAATTTATTAATGCTTATTCACGTATATGATTTATTAGAGTAATCTTGTAATACTGATTTGAGAAAAATATATGATTAAGTTTCAAGGTTTAGAATTAAATATGGAAAAAAAGGGTACAGGATAGACTCTCTTTTTATGGAACAAAAAAAGATAACTGAAGCCAATTATATTAAGGATTCAACTCTCATGATTTTATTTTAATAATTTATAAGGATTATGTTCGACGAGTTTAACGCAATCGAAGAAAGCCTTAAAATTTGGAGGGGTGTAGTCTTAGTCCTGACGATAATAATGTTGCTGATTAGCTTGCTGGCGAATGACGATATGGCAGTAATCTTTCTAATCATCTGTCTATTTGCTCTGATCCTGTTCCAAATGCCTAATTTGCCAACTACCAGTTACCAAGTATATTTGTGTTCACTAAGCTATTCATTCTACTCCTTGTGGCATTTTCGATCTTCATCGCTGGTCAGTTTTTCGAGAGTTTCTATAACAAAAACTAAATAAATTCACCGTATATAATAAAAAACGTCTACAATATCCTCACAATGCTTGTCTTCATCATCGTACTTTGGCGGCATTACCAAAAGGACGAACGTAATTGGTTACTAAATCAGTGTTTAGTCATTTTGACATGCCTCATGTTGAACATATTGAATAATCATGATTTTAATATATTGATTGCATCATCTGTATAGCCTTCTATAATGGTACTATTAATAGAATCATTAATCATATATAATCGATCAAACTAGAATTTGCTTCAATTTCTTAACGCTATCAAGATCTGGTTTTAGTGTTCCTTTCCTGATATGGTTCTAAAGGATTCTTCTTAAATCAGCTTTTTGGAAATGCTTTGAAAATTATGAAAAGGCTACAGCTTTTTTAAGTAAACTGCAGCAATAATTAGCCACATCCGGGTTCGCGTTTTTAGAGAATATTTCAATAACCTTCTTAATTATACCAGTTTCAATGAGAGTGTTTAAGTAAACAGATGTGTGTCTCAGCAAATTGGAGATAGTAGAAATGGTGTTGATTAGGATATGATCATCTTCAACGAATAGTCCTTCTAAGATGTATCCAATTATCGGCTTAATTTAATGAGCAAATCTTTCACTGTAGTAAGAGATGTTTCCGATAGCGTATATGGTATTTTTAAGGATCTTTTTGTTTGATTTGCACTGAGTTATGCATCGGTAAATCCCAGTAACAATGTGATACTGATCGAATTTATCAAACGCTTCATTGTTGTGTTTGGATAGATTTCCAATCAAAAGCAGGGTTTTTTATTTTAGAGGCTCGTTGCCTTCATCAAGATATTGGTAGCAGGTAGCGATGATTCCGGATTCCAGAAGATCATGGCAATAATCCTGCTTTATTCTTGCCAAACTGCAACAAAAGGCAACGATTTAAAGCTTGAGATCATTAGATTTAGTCTTTTGATATTTTTTAAGAGCATTTACTCCTGCGCTGGCCAAGAAGTCAATCGATTTAAGTTTCACTACAGTCTTATTTACTATTTTAAGAGTGACAAAAAATAGTTCTTCATTAAGCACCTGCTCACTGAAGATAAACCTGAGGAGTTGATATTTTTCCAGCAGCTATGCCATGTTCGCAATTTACCTGTCATCCGTCAACTTGGCAGTTTGAAGTTCTAGAAAATGTATCAACAGAGCAGTACATTCATTGGGATTAACAGTCAATAGATCTTCGAATCCTTATTTTTGTAGTAGCTCCAAGAAGTAACTATCAATTTTTTTGAATTGGTTTTAATTAATCGTATCTTTGTTGGCGTTCAGCTACAAAATTTGTAAAAGACTGTGCTATGAGAGCGGTAGCTTCATGCTCTCTTACAGGATACCTTAGCAGGAGGCCAGTATTTATTGATCTTCGTGGTTTTATCGATTCTGGAAGTCTTTATGCAGATTATACAAGATGTCAATCAGGATTGTATCGAAATATTTGCTGTCCTCACTAAAAAAGCCGAAGAATTCTTTTGAGTTTTTAACCTTAATCTATTGATCGTATAGCAGCAGGGTCTTGACGCTTTTAATCAAGTTTTTAACAGCCTTGTTGCTTTTCGCGGGATGGTTCGTCAGATCATTAAAAGCGAAATACACGAGGTACAAGTTGCATAGTTTGCTATCGAACTAATCCTGCACAATTTAATTCTGAATGATGGTTCTATTCAGCAGATACACTCCCTCCTCTTTAAGGATGATGTAGCAATACGCGATGTAATACAATTTTGTTTTTCTGTTAGAAAGTAATTCTTTCCAGTAAGTCTTCTTGAGGAACTCGTTTCTCACTGCACTAGATACACTCAGACATTCAAGCAAAATCTAAAGATAGATCTATAAATCATTGGTCTTTAGCCAGTGACGAGTAAGTGGAGATTCATCAATTATTAATCCTTTAGTCAGTAAAATTGAAGCAGATTACTATCGGAAGGTCTTGAATAATAGTTTTGTCTTGTGACTTAGAGGACTGGTCCGTTAAAGACGAGGGTGCAAAATTTTTTACAGGGACTCTAAGACAATGGCGTTCTATGGAGCAGGGCTATATTTTGATGCAAGGACTGTCAAGAGTTTTTCTTCCGCTATTCTGTTGAAAAACTCTTAGGATTAAGAGAAAGCGGTGACTGCTTGATTAGCTAAAATTCCAAAGATCTTGAAGCAAAGATTAGCACATGGTTTCGAGCAATTTTTTGTGAGTTGTTTTGAGATGAGAGTAGGAATTTCTTCATCATAATCCATATCAATTTTGACCCCATAAAAGTTTTGTTTCAGCAAAAATCCTATCAATTAAAGTTCAGCCTCCAGCAAGTCGTCGTCACTTTATTCTAACCCGAGAGTGATAACAGCCATTGCCAAGGTTTTATTGCGAGCGATGTCCTATTCTTGAATTTATTTGGGCTCAGATTTACTCATTGCCATTTTGGTCACTAGCCGTAATGTTTTTATCAGGACTTCCTTTGGAACTTTGGTCCGATCGATGCAGGCCTCACCAAGTAGCTTGGTAACACTGAAGCAAAAGTTTTAACTGTACTTTAAATCCCGCACTTGCAGTTTTCCTTGGGTAAATTCGCTCTATAACCTCATAAGTTCAGCGCATTCCTCCTCGCAATTCCATTTAAGAGGCAATTTAGGTTTATCTTCAACCTAGTTTACATTATTAACTTCAACTAAGAGTTGAGGAGGCTACATTATAAAGAATTTATGATTTTTGACTTGGTCCCAATCATATCTCTTGGATGGAGTCTTTTGAAGCATGCCATCGATTAGTTCTCTCAAGTATATGGACATTCCCTGTGGAAACTTAACGGTCTCATGCAGAATCTTCGGCTGAAGTTGTTGAATGGTGGAAGCATAGAAAGGCGTTCTGCCTGTGGCCAACTCATAAAGAATAATTCCCAGTGACCATATATCCACCTTATGAGTATATTTCATGCTTTGCAAAATTTAAGGAGCAATATAGAGGGGAGTGCCCTTAATGGACATCAGAAAGTTAGTCGACGCTGACATTTTTTTGGCAAATCCAAAATCGCAGATTTTAATTTGATCATTCTGCAGAAGAATATTCTGAGGTTTGAGATCTCGATGAAGAATTCGATTTTGATGCAGATAAAGCATAGCTGAGAGAATCTGTCTCCCAAAAAATCGAACCTTATCCTCAGATAGCTTTTTCTCCTTCTCCAATAATTTGGATAGATCTGCACCTGCGTACTCCATGACCACGATAAGTTCATTGTCAGTTTCGAAGCATTCCTTCATGGCAATAACATTTTCATGCTTAATCTTGGTCAGTAACTCTGTTTCTGACTTGAGATTATTAATCTCTTTACTGGGTCTGTTCTTCTTCATGATGCATTTGAGAGCGACTCGTTAGGTGGCACCTTCCGCGACTCCCATATAGACCTTTCCGAAGGAGCCCTCGCCAATCACACTTTAGATTTCATACTTGCCAATCTTTTTAGTTTTCATATCCGTTATCTTAGGAATTAAATTAATAAATCGCAGACTCGCAATTATTTCTACTGTCACAGGTATCCATAAGATATTGTTATATTAGCAATTCATAATGGTCATGAAAACTCAATCAGAATTTTGCCGATGTTGACGTTCGATTACATGTGCTGGTGAGCCTACACAAATGGAGCCACGCTAGACCAATCACATTTCAACTACTCGAAGATAATCGGGCGGAGCTTGCCTGTTTCAAAGGCAGGTAGTGCAATTTTGGAAAAATCTTTGATGAGTTCATTTTTATATTCATCAGTACGTGTTTTTAAGGATGTTGTGATTAGATTAATCCTCTTTGCCATTAAGCTAGCCAAGTTCATGTTGTACTTCGCCCCTGAAAGCAAACCATATAAAATCCATCGTCCGTCAACTCCCAAGAGCTCAATGGTTGAATCACAGTTGTCAATGCCCACACAATCCAGCACAGCATTAAAGTTGCCTCCTCTTTTTTCGATAAGCTATTTTGCCCAATTTGCATTCCCTTTATAGTAAACTACTCCATTTGCTCCGAGTTCATGGCATATCTTGCCTTTTGCTTCAGAAGAAACTACGCTGTAAACATTGACTCCGAATAATTTTCCAAGCTGTAGAGCCGCTGTTCCGACTCCGCTTGCTCCAGCGTACAAGACAATACTGTCACCCTTTTTAACATTAGCTAATCTTAATAATTGAAAAGCTGTGAGCCATGCCTCAGGGATGGCTGCTCCTTGAGCAAAAGTAAAATTTTTGGGAAGAGGCATAATGTGAGTGGATGGAATGCTTGCCCATTGAGAATAAGACCCTCCTGAAAGTAAGGCGATGCCATCAAATAGTTTTTATCTATCTTGCTAAATGGTTACTTGGTGTCGGGGTCATACACTTCTCCTGCAGCTTCAAGTCCTAAAAATGATTCAACGGGATTGTTGATTTTATACTTGCCCTGTCTATGCATGCACTCAGCTCTGTTCATTCCAATAGCCTTAATCTTCATGAGTTGTTCTCCCGGCATGACCTAAATGACAAAAAATCTACTTCCAATTCTCTTTCTGCAAGGAACATCTCTTCAGGGCCTCCAACCTGATAGCTGACAAACTGCGTGCTAACTTTCCTCATTCCAAATCGATAAACTGATCTTAGATTATGTAGCATGATAAACACTACATAAATATCCAAATTAAACTTATTTCATCGGAAGCATAGACAAAATTGGTGATAAACTTATGAAATCATTTGGGGTAAATACCACCGTACTTGTTGCGACTATAACCGGCGTTAGTTTTACTGCAATGATAGTCATTGTGAACTGTTGGAATTCGGATATGGCCTGAATAAAGCACGTGCCTAACAGCGCCGCCTTCCACCAAATGCAGCTTTTCTATTGCTGTCAATTTCCTCGATAAAGTGTTCAAAATTGAGGACTGACTCATTTTCAATACTGAGCGTAGTTTATTGACTTCTACCAATCTTTCTGGAGAGCAGCTGGATTTTTATAAAGCGCAGTCCGATTCAGTGTGCATCTTTTTGCAACTGGATTATTAGTTGCTGAGAAGCAGCAGCTTGCTCCTCCGTCGAGGGACTATAAAGGAGTTAATTTGAGGCACTGAATATAAAAACTGATACACTTGATGGATTACTTGCCTATTTCTGAGAAGATGACGCTGCGTGGCTGTTCAAGCGTGTGGCGAGACATGCTTCCTTTTTATTTCGCCCAATATAATAAAATAACAATTTGGAATATTATAAAAAAGCCTTGCTCCATTTCGCGATGATAGGCGTTTATAGTAACTGCCAACAGAATGCTGATAATTGATATTCATATCAATTGAATTTGTAATTCATCTCTTTTGGCGATAATTTAGGGATACGGGAGACGTTCACGTCACGATGGAATGGGTGGTTCGCGTTAAAGCGATCACGGTATTAAGATCGGTTTATATCTCCATTTAGAATTGGGTTCGGTTTCCACCCATGTCCATCCAGAAAAGAATAATTTGTAGAGTAACCGCTGCCCTTTGTATCAGGCTTTTGTGTCTGAAGCGATTTTTCTGTTGGTCGGTAGGTGGGGTCAAGCAATGTCTTAGGTGCTTTGAATGATTCTTGTGTTGTGGTTCGCCAGTCAGCCTGCCTTAATATTAAAATACACTCCAGCCAGGATGAGCTCGTTGGATCTCTGTCTTACCGTACTTGCTGCTCGATGCTAACTTGGAGCGATCGATCAATGCCCCCCTATCAAGGTTAAATCCAGTGGAAGATAGTCCCATGGAGTTCCTGCCAAGTTTTTCATTTTGGAAACTCTGCTTCGCCATGGCCGAGAATCCTCGAGCGTGTATATTTTCTGCCTTGATGGAGGGGATATATCCAGCATAGCCTGGAATAACTGTATTTTTGGGTTCAACAGAATCCTACGTGATTAATGGTATACCTTGCTATGAAAATGTGCATAAGAGCTCTTATACATGTTGTTGCCCGTCCACTGATGAAAGCCCTGAGGCTCGATAGTTTTGCTCTGGTACTGTCCGAGCTGTTCACGGTTGAAATGGTAGCTAGCGCCCATCTTTAGGAAGCCATCTGCTTGCTCGCTCATAATATATAACTTCAATCAATATAGACCAATAAGGATTACTAATATAATCCGCCCACAGTAATATTAATCACCTCATTATCTATATAGTTCTTCAAAAATCAGGGGAGACCGAAGAGGATTCCTCTTCGATACCCGCATCCTGAAAATCAATTCGATTTTCTCCATCTCGATAGTAGATCACTCTCAAGGGAGGTCGGTCCATATCGTTAATGTCTTATAAAATTCTGAGTTGGTATTTATCGATAAAGAGCTTTCGAGCATCCTTCCCGCAAAAAGGGCATTTCCACATTCTTTCTTCCGAAGCCCATGTAAAAGCCAAGAAAGTCTGCAGATCAAAGCATTGAAGATGCTTGCACAGGTTACCCCTTGCTGGAGTTTGTATGAGTGCCCCCGAGAATGGATCGAAATAGGTGACAGAAAGATGATCGATTTGTGCCTCATCCACATCTTTTTAGAAAGGCATTTCGAGTGGCACATCTTTATTGGACTTTAAAATTTGTTCGAAGAGATCTGCTGGTACAATCTTTTAAACAAGATAGAACCCTAGCATGAAAATAAAGGTGCGATTGTTGCGACGAGGCGGGTCTCGATAGACTGGTTTCCATTCTAATGAAAATTTCATTTTTTAAAGGCCACTGTACTCTTAGTTATAATGGTCTCGAAAGATATATGAGGTTATGGAGTATGCTGTATCTTTACGGCGCTTAACAGGATGATTAACGAGCAAAGCTGAAATCTAAAAGACCGTTTCCCCATTGATTCGGAATACACAATCGTCAGGCCAGCAAATCTCGTCCTCCTCACCTACTCTAACGCAGCTGACCATGACCTAAAACCTGCCAGTCTTTTTACAAATATTTTCAAAAGCTTTCATGTTCATCTGTTCCTCGAACTTGTTGTTCTCCAGGTCATAGATATAAAAGGTTCCTAAAGTTTCCACGACTTTGTTAAAGGGGTCACGGTCTCTCATCTTGCAGGCTACGCAATTCTGACTTCCTCCCATGCACCTTTTATGAAAACGATTATGGCATATGCTGCATTAGTGCTAATTCTAGGCAATGAATCCCTGGCAAACACAAAACTGCAATTCGTCATTTCTTTCCTCCAAAAGCTTGACGTCACCATAGCGACTGGTTAGAATGTGGATTAATTGAGGGGTTATTCGGCGAGAAGTTAACTTTTAGATTAGCTTCTTCTTCTATTTAGAAGGACGACCTCTTACACCCCCGAATTGGCGTTAGATTTCCTGAGAACGTATCCCAGATACTTCTTTATCAAAGTTATTCTTGGATTATTTCAGGGGCGATTTGAAGGAGGCCTAACTAGCTATGCGATTTGTGGGTTCATCAAACATACTTCTTTCTGAATGTAAACCGTTCCCTATCATTGGATTGGTAAAAATACTCGGACGATTATTGGGATCGGTAAACATACTCCTTTCTGGAGGCAAACCAGATAAAGGATTGTTAAACATATTAGCATTTGGGAAAGAATACTGTTGCTGCATGCCGATATGATACATGCTAATCGGACCATAATACATAGAATGAAGTTTGTATCTTTCCTTTATAAAAACAAGCATACCAGATCATCATCGAGAGGAGGTTTGCGTAAACTAGTTTGTCCAGAACTGTTGAAACCGGGCTGCACGTATTGCGGCTCAAACATTTCATAAGCCTTGATAGAGTATAGAAAATGAAATTCGTGTAAAATTCGATGTAAAATTTATTTGGTCTCAACTGGGATCTGATCAAACTTTGGATCGCTGAGACTCGCTGCGATATTATCTCTGCATTGACTTTTAATTACTTATATTTGCGATTATGATTGACGATGCCCCTGAACATGCATTGTTGTATAAACCGTGGATCGGTGGTGCGATCTTAATGAAGTAAGGTAAGTAAATCGGCGTAGGTGTTCATCTCAAACCGATAGAACTTATGTTTATGCAGGATATGATGTATGAGTGTCTTAAGCTCCTCACTGAGGCCATCCATTTGTGATTAATGATTATATCAATTAAATACATTTTGATATATTATCCGGCATTTATCGTTGAGGGTAACGTTAATATATACATAATAGATGCTCGAACGACGACAAACTGCCAATTATAATGCCAACAAAATTTATACTCAGGAATTTTAGTCAAGGGTTAGCACTTATTCGTTGGAATACTCTCAGGAGCTGGATCTGGAGTATCTGCGCGTTAGGGAGGACATCTGCGCCAATTAGTTTTATCTGACTGCCAAGAAGCATATCAAGATACGATTGAAAAATTGGCTGATCAGACTCGACAGCATCATTACCAACCCAGTTTGGAAGAAGAATCGCAATCGGTACGTGAAGCTCATCAATTTAATGTGTCAGTGCGAGATAATCATTGTTCCCTTCAACACAATGCCACCAACTGGAGATATTCCGAATTTGACGAAGCATTAGATGAACAAAATTATTGATTCGGTAGAGAGGTCAGTTAAAAATTAAAAAGACAAGTTATTGGATTAGGAGATGAAATGTTCAAAGAAGGTAAAGAATGGGTAAAAACCAGACTAGCATTGGTAAAAAATTAAGAGTATGCGCGGAAATAGTAAAGCTATCTATCAAGAGTAAGATAGCTGCTCAACACTGGGCAGATTTTTAAATTTCCCTTTAAGAAATAGCTAATAATAACCTTAAAAGGAAGAGATTCCCAAGCCATAGGAAGGGAGTAAAGAAAGTAAAGACATGAATAACAAATAAAATTCTGATATTATTGAAATTAAGGAAAAGAAGAACCTTTGCAAGGGAAAACAACCCAGAAGATAAAACAAGATTCATTATAGAACTCCTCCAAAGCATATTTCCGTCAATCTTAGTCAAAATACCGATTCAAACAGCAAACAATCCAACTATTTCATCAAGAATACCAGAATAAAAACAGAATACCTTGATGGAAGTAATCGTCCATTTTAATCAAATTCATAAGCTCCCATTGCTCATAGAGATAATCATGAGTCTGTCGATATTGTCTCGCAGACTCTCATCACTGAAATTCTCGATCATACTCAATCTATCAATCAGCAATAAGCTATAATACTGTAAGAAGCGCCAACCTGTAGAACTGTGGATTGCAACTTTAATTAAGATCTTAGTGAACGTTGCAGGACTAAGGATTAAGTTATGGTTCAGAATTACTTTGGCTGGAAAGCCTAAACAATTTAAGATGAATCAGATAGAGTATTCAAAAAGAAGAGTAAACCAAGGGTGATTGAATTGAACTTCATTCCATCTCATCCATAACCCTTAGACAGTGAGTTTCGTAATATTTCAGTCGATGCAGTATCGTCTGAGTAGATAATATAGGGTCCTCTTACTAAATGCATGTAGTCGCAATCAAAATAAAAGGCTGATTCCTGGAAATATTTAAACGAATCAATCGAGTTGTTCTAACCAAATTAAATAGACTAAATGTAAGCGAATTTAAACTAAAACTCATCCCCTCATTATCTGATATCAACACCAATATAAAACATCTCCACCTACGCATTCAATCCGTCTAATTGATATTTATCTTCTTATTTTCAAACACAATGAAGAAATATGATCATGTTTCCATCGAAATAAATTCGGTCAATTAGTAATTCAGTAATACTTTAATGATAATTAAGGGTATAAATAAAGTTTAATCTTAAATATATTTTATTGAGGTTATTTATTGATTGAATAGCTATTAAATATCATATTAAAATCATAAATGAGCATTAAGATATCATTAGCAATCATTGCCCTACTCGCTGTCACTATACTGACAAAACCTGAGGACCCCAGTGCCAAGTTTTAAGGTGGATTTACGTGTTGCCCAGACACCTTCGTCTATGACAATGACACCCTCTCCTGCATTTGCCCTGCCGCCACACCCTACATCAATGTTACAGGACAGTGTACTTCTTGTAATCCTCCTCTCTATTGGAACAGTAGTACAAGTCAATGTCTTTCCTGTCCTTCCAGTCAATCATACAATTCAACTCTTCAGAAATGTACATGTTCTATTAATTCTTACCAAGATAGTACTGGCAAGTGTGTTAATTGTGTTGTATCCTAAGTTTGGGATCCAGTAGAGTTAAAATGCAGTTCATGCCCTTCAGATCGCGTTATAAACTCCACCACAAAGACTTGCCAATGCCCGCCATCCAAACCATACTCAAATAATAAAGGATAATGCATAACATGTGATCTTCCAAATATCTTTTCTCAAGCTCAACAAATCTGTATCAAGTGTCCTGAGGGCTTTAGAGTTGATCCTGACAATCTTCGTTGTGTCTGCCCTCTTGATCGGCCTTATCTTTCGATCAATAACACTTGTGTATCCTGTAACACAAGTTGGGTTAATGGAAACTGCTTAGTCTGCGAAAGTCCTAATTTCTGGGACAGTAAAACAAGTAAGTGTTATAAATGTCCTGCTGGGTTTATTACTGATCCAAATACTCTTTCTTGTGTTTGTCCTATTGACACTCCATACCTTTCAAGTAATAATACATGCATTTCTTGTAACACAAGCTTCATAAATGGAGCTTGTACAGTTTGCCAAAGTCCTAATTTCTGGGATACGAAGACAAGTAAGTGCTACAAATGCCCAACTGGATTTATTACTGATCCTAATACCCTCTCTTGTGTTTGTCCAGCAGCAACTCCTTATCTGTCAAGCGATAATACCTGCGTTTCTTGCAATACAAGTTGGGTAAATGGAGGTTGCACTGTCTGTTCAACCCCTAACTTTTGGGATCAAAAAACAAGTAAATGCTACAAATGCCCTACTGGGTTTGTTACTGATCCTAAGACCCTTTCTTGTGTTTGTCCGATCGATACACCTTTCCTAACTAGCGATAATACCTGTGTATCTTGTAAAACAAACTGGGTCAATGGAAGTTGCCTTGTCTGTAATAGCCCCAATTTCTGGGATGTCAAGACAGTGAAATGCTATAAATGTCCTCCTGGCTTTATTACTGATCCAAATACTCTTTCATGTGTTTGTCCAGTAGACACTCCATATCTCTCAATTAATAATACTTGTGTCTCCTGTAACACAAGCTGGGTAAATGGAAGCTGTAAAGTCTGTGATAGCCCAAATTTCTGGGACATTAAAACAAGTAAGTGCTATAAATGTCCTGATGGCTTTATTACTGACCCTACTACCCTTTCTTGTGGTTGTCCACCAGCCACACCTTACTTAACTGCAAATTCAATCTGTATAGCTTGCAACACAACTTGGGATAGTGTCAACCGAGTATGCCAAACCTGTTAAAAAGGGACAACCTGGAATTCAGTCAACTCTACCTGCATCTGCCCTACTGATACACCATATACAAATGGAACTGGATTTTGTGTATCATGCCCAACTCCTAACTTTTGGAACAGTAAAACCAGTATTTGTTTAAGATGTCCTGTCGGATTTATTATTGATCCTTCAACTCTTAAATGTGCATGCCCAGTTGACAAACCCTATCTAGATTTGGACAATAATTGCGTTGAATGCAATACAACTTGGGATAGTCAAAATTTGAGGTGTTTAAATTGTACAGATGAAAAAATATGGGACTCAAAATTGTTAAAGTGCAGCTGCCCTTCAGAAAAACCGTACACAAATAAAACGGGGCAATGTGAGGCTTGCCCCTCGCCTAATTTCTGGAACAATCAAACGTTTACCTGTCTGCGCTGCCCGAGTGGCTTTGTCATTGATCCATCCACTTTGAAGTGCTCGTGCCCAATCACA
>Ga0302188_10000810_pt1 | contig 25757 bp, 10 predicted proteins | sample II_Bog_E2_1_FD_198783 | JGI IMG/M metagenome (GOLD analysis project Ga0302188, IMG submission 198783) | Peat permafrost microbial communities from Stordalen Mire near Abisko, Sweden - II_Bog_E2_1 | ecosystem: Environmental > Terrestrial > Soil > Wetlands > Peat | place: Sweden: Abisko...
CAGTTCTACCATTTAATAAGAAAGTCTAAAGATATAATTTTATGTTCGATTTCCTCTTTCTCAAATAACTGACTATTTTATCAAAAACAAATCAAATCATTGACCCATTGAGTCATGATAGTTCGTATTCATATTTCTGCAACAAATTTTATAGAATCTGCTGCTTTATTGTTATGCCTGAAGTTTTGCGATCCAACTCACGCAGCTACTCGCTTAGCTAGTATGCACGCATCTGCTGCTACAGGCGGGCTTTACTGAATTGATCGTTGTTTATCACAAATTGACGACTTCTATTAATCGCACCCATCTTTTTCAGGCCGCCTTATTTACCACTTTTACGGTAGAGGATTGTCGAGAGGTTTTCAACTGATATGCTCTGTTGAGGGAGGAATCCACTATATAGAGAGGCTTGACTGTGGCAATGCCGATGAAGGATTTTGTTTTTCCCTCCATAACTTTGAACTGTGGGTTCCTTCTCGACTACATCAGCCTTACTTCGTTTTGACGGGCTGTATTTGAGTGGTTCTTCTATGGAGGGGCAGCTCTGTGTCCGAAAATGTGGTTTTTTATTGGATGGAACTTGTTTTGGTAATTCTTCTCCACCATCAAGTGAATCATTAAGATCTTTTGTGGATCTCGAATCCTTAAGTTTTTGTTTTTTAGCAAAAGCGTATAAAGCCTTAGCATTTGATCGTTTCATTTGTATATTTTATTTATCAAAGTTCGCTGGCCACAAATTTCTTAGGCGCCCTATCAGAAATCAAGTCAGTCATAATTAGTCATTTCTGAAAACAATTTGACTGAATAGTAAAGAATAAGCTTTTGTTTCTTAAATGCCATCAAAATTAATATACAATTTGATTTGATTTTATCGAAGATGCTAAAGAAGGAAAATATCAGATTTTTTCATACCTGTTGCAGTCCAAGGCTATCCTAGGCGTAAATACCAACCACTCCCCAGAAGATGGCTTCCTATAAGGGTAAAAAAGAAGGCAAACACTCACTCAAAAGCAATTGCAATCGATCATCAATATCAAATAGTGAGGGTCTCTGTCGATTCTCCAACCAGCCTCATAGCAGACTGACTCTAGTTAATCAGGACTCTAGTCTAAATTTAAAAAAAATAGTGAAGTTTCATATACAACCCAATGCTACTTCCCCCCAAAATATGGATTAGAAAAAGACTTTCAAGGAAAAACAACCTTTTAATCTCAAAGAAAACTACGGGACCAGTCAGCAAATGACTGTGATGAACATCCAGCGAATAGAAGTTAAATCGATTCAATAATAAAAATTGTAAAAAACGACTCGGAAGTACTTGCCTAGACCATAGACACCCAAGGTACTTCCATAATTTCTGCTGCAGAAAACAAAACAAATACGCGGCAGTATGAGTCCGATGTTATTGGGTCAATTCAAGGAGAGTTTAGTATCCGTTTAGATGTAGAACGACCTCCCCGCTAAAATTGACGAATCGATAATAATGATCGATTACTTTAACCCGACCAATCAAAAAAAACAGCAAATGGCCTCTTATATGCGCTCACAGCAATGAAATATATTTTCCAACCAGATATCTATATATCTATTGATTATGACGTTATCAAGAATGACTATTATAAATTCATGCTACCATCTAGGAAATCTTTATTTTAAGCGGAAAATATAATCGCACAATGCTCGCAATTTAGAATATGCTAATCACCATTATACTTTATACAGTTATTTGCTAAAGGCTACTTCATTACAAATTTTAAGAGTTTAAAAATCAGAGGCGAGAGTCAAATTGGCTGTTTTTGATAGTATCTTAAAGAGGAGTCTACCAACTAACATGCTGATCGTTTTACCAGAGGCCCTCTCTTATTGTACCGTCCAAATATTTAATATTGCCGCGCCCATGACGCATGTTGTTCCTCCATTACCCCTCATAACGTTTGCCATCTTTCCAGCGATAGCAACCAAATCCATGTTTCAAATTCATGTTATATTCTCCTTAATACTACTGACCATTGGGCCAGAAGTAGTGACCCTCTCCGTGCATTGCTCCCTGTAACCAATCTCCTTCATACCTTCTCCCATCTTTAAATGTGTAGACTCCCTGACCGTGAAATTAATTGTTTTTCCACATTCCCTCGTATATATTTCCATCCGGCCAAATGTAACGTCCTTTTCCATTTTTTATACCTTGAATATACTCACCTTCATAAGAACTACCATCAAGCCAAGTTTCTTTACCCTTTCCGTTCTGCAGATCGTGACTCCATTCTCCTTCAAATTTAGTGCCATTTTTTCCTTAATATTTACCATAACCGTTTGCTTAATTTTTAATCCAGTTTCCTTCGTAAATATCTCCGGATTGATGTTAAAATTTACCCATCCCCGAAGCGGCATTATCCTCCCAATCTCCTGAGTATTTCGAACCATCTGCCCAAACTTGTGTGCCTTTTCCCTCCCTCTTCGATGCTTTTAAATATCCCGTATATATTGCTCCATTGCTAAAGCGAATGACAATTTCTTCTGAGCTGTTATTATCTGTTAGAATAGGCTCAAGCTAATTCAGGAGACTGTTTTTTCCAACTTAACTTCTAATCATCTGATTTTCATTTTGGTGAGAGAGGGAAGTAATATTATTATTATTTTCCTCAACTTTAAGATGTTCCCTTCGTGGTTATTAGTTTTTGTTGACAGTTTGGCATTCACTCCCCATTACAACTACTAAATAATATAAAAATAAGGTATAGTTTAAATATCATATTTTCGCCTTTGTATTTTCAAACCATCTAAATTGAGTTACCTTTATTTTAGTTGCACCAACAGATAATACAACCAAATAACCTTATAAACAATCAAGAATAGTCAAAAATAATTTGAAATTATACGACTACGTACCTCAGCATCGGCTCTAATGTTTTTCCGGCAACCCATTTCTGCATTTTTCTTAGCCATGCTACTGGTTATTGTCATGAGTTCTGTTTCAGTCTTATCGTTCTTTGATACAAATCCGAAATTCTTTGGCTTGATAAGTCTGAGTTATTTTTTGAATATATCAATGATATCTCGAACAATAAAGCTTAACGATCCCATCTGGCGTTGATTCAGTAAAGTGTAATGCTGATAGGAATAGGTGGAAAGATAAGCAAACACCAGAAAAAACATCTCAATGCAAACAAGAATATGCTAAATATGACAATAACTACTTAAAGGCCATAAATGACTGATTTTCGATTATAAGATGGTGCTTACTCATGGAAGCATGCGATAATGGCACTTTAAAATACTACTAGCCATACTTTCTGCCAATAAATGAAGAACAGAGTTATGTTAAATGTCGTAAACTTAAGATCCGGTTTGAATGGCCTCAGTGTTTTTTGTAAACATTTATAGAAGAGTGTTATATAGTAGTAGGCAATATAAGAAGAAATTGTTGTGATCCAGTATACTCCTATATCAATATATCTGTAAACGATATAATCCTCTTTGGTTAGGTCTTGAATTATCAATTCGTAGTTCGGGTAGAATATTGCAATAATAAGTGTTGTGATCATTTTTAGAAAGATGTATTGAAGAACCATCCGTTTGCAACGGTGAGTAAAATATTTCGCTTTCATCCAGTTTGAGAGTTGGTAGGGCTTTTGGAAACATGAACAGGGAAAATCATGAGGAATATCAGTGGATTCGCTTAGGATTATTTAATAAACTTTGCGATCCTATAACTGGTTCTAAATCAATAAAATGGTACAGTAGTATGGTTGTAGCCCACGAAAGAGAAGATAAGATAAAAAAAGGCAAATAACGCAATAATTTCATAACCATCACGTATTAGCGTGAGGTATACCATTACTCGCTGTGTAAGCATAATGATACTACTGAGTGATAGGAAGCAGTAGACGTGAAGCAAAAGATAGGTGGCATTAGCATAAGAACTGTGTCTTTGAAAGGATACTTATTATTTTTGATTGAAAATAAGGGTTGTTAAAATTGATGAAGTGCATGATTATGTTGTATAGAGCCAGTATACAGGTCAGTACTGATAGCACTATACAAACAATAGAGCCAGAGTAGTATAATGCTTTGATGCACCCCTCCCCGCAGGTTACCACGCAATACAAAGGGGCTGAGGTATAAGTCATGCCTTCTCGATTTATATTGAATTATACAAATATAAACCAATCTGATCTAATTATTCAAATTATAGAGTAAATCTATCTTTTTTGGGTTTACAAAAATATTTCTTCTATAAATATTCAGAAATCATTGCATAATTTGTGAGGGAACCATCATCCTATTTTCTATAGATTTCAATCTTGTCCACCATCAGCTTAAACATCTGCTTTTGATTTGATCAGTGAGGAATCACAACAAATATTGTACTGCGTTGCTGAAAATGAGTGTCTTGATCCATTTCCTGATAGTTATAATATTTATTTATTATATATATGGTTTCTGGAAGAATAGTCGACAATTTAAAAAGAAGTAATAATGATTATTTGGTCATGAACTATTGATGAATTGGTAATTAAATCCAAAAATAAACTTAGTAATAATGAACTGGTTAAATCTATAATATTATACAAAAAGGAAGAAATGCCATCATTCTCAAACCTATCAAAAACATATACCAACCACCGGAATAGGATCTCACTCTCTCACTTCAACTCAACGTGACCATAACAACTCACACCAGGGCATTCCTGTTCATTTCATATTTGCATGATCAAATGTATTAGATTGAAAAGAAAGATGGGTTTCAACACTCTATCAATCACTCATCTTTTTAGGGGAGACAACCATATTGATAAAGGTTTAGACCATTCTCCTCCATTTTGATCGTGGTTTCAGTCAAAGGGATTTGGCAACGGTAATACTCATTTAACAAATTCATTAAACGAAGAACCTAGAAGTTGGAAAGGTCACTGAGTTGAACTTGTAGTTGGTCTGTCTGTATTCCAATGTCAGCTGGGCCGTGATCCACATCATTTAGAATCACACTATCTTTGAGCCTGTCAGTAAGTTATTCATATTTTTTCTGATACAGAACCGGACCAATCAGTTGCTGAAAGTGATGCCTAACTTTGTTGAGCTTCTTGAACTTATTCATGATTTTCTGGAAGTGACTGCGGCATTGACGGGGAGTTCGAGTTTCAAGGAAAGCAGCGAGAGACTTGAAGATTCGAGTAGATCTGACTCAGGCTGAGTGTACTTGCGCCGTTCTTTAGAGGCAAAGACGGCTGAGTGGAAATCCATGAAAAGGGCATATCTGATGTTTTCATCTTGAGTCCATTTCCCCTAGACTGACGCTTTCTCCAAGTTCTCAACCCTTCTATGATATTTCCCTCCATTTTAACCCTCTTCGCATTCATTGGATGCTTCTGGGGTGTAGCCTTCTTCCTCTGATTATGAACTCATCTCAATCCAACTTATTTTTTATTACAATATAATCAATTATTTTATCAGCATTAAGAGCAAAAAACGCATTTAATTTGATTAAAATCAAAGACCAAAGTTGTAGCTGCGCTCTCCAACACTGTGGCTTGACTGCCCTAAGATTATAGTCCTTTATCTTCTCAGTAAACTGATTTAACTCGCTTTGTAGGGCAAAAAAACCTTATCTTTATTTAAATGATTAGAAAAACATTTTTAAATTTCAAATATCTTCGCTCCAAATAATTCTCTAGGGAACCTAGTCTTTTTGTACGACATTTTTACTGCATAAAAATATCTGATCCAAATTACCTTGAAAACAAATTAGTTTACTAATATTATATCCCGTCTGATTTTATATCTAACACCCAAATCGCGGGCTTTTTAGTATTTAAACTCATCTGCTATCAGCAATTATTAAGTATATAAATCAGTAACCCGTGGGCATGTACAGTTTTTAGAAAAACTTGTTTTAGATTATTAACAGCTTTTCGAATCTTTGACGCCCTTAGAATTTTTAGTCCAGCAAATGAGGGCTTTTACTTATTAGATTGGTCATTTTGCAGTTTTATTTACGATTTCGGCACTAAGAATTTACTGAACGAGGACCTTTATCTTATAAATTAATTCTAAATGCCTTTGGGAGTTTGCGGTTGCTAAGGGGTAAAACTATCTTTGGACTCATTCTGAGCGAAAGAATACGCCTTTATCGACAAATAGGAGGATCTTTTTTAATGTTCAAGCATTAATCAGCCTTAATTCTGTCTGTTTCAGGCCTTTTTACTGCGGAAAAAGATCTTAAAACTGGCCTTTAAATGATCCGGCTTTCTTCCATCGACTTTTGTGGGTATCTTTTCGAAAGGGGAGGCAGCTCTGGAAACTGATTAGCAAGAGCTTCCAAATTTTATTGATTGAGAGACGTGGAATTAGGCATCGGCGAAAGGCATGATGACTCCTCCCAGCATAATGATGGATTGGGCTAATTGAATGTAACCTTTTTGAAAGGGCTGCGACTAACTCTCCTTTGTCCTATGATTGGTTCCTCCTCTGTTATGAATCCTTAATTTATTGGTAGTTTTTTGGCCTCTCTCTGACATAGTATTTTTTTCCTGAAGAGGGTATGTTTCTGTGGGAGTTGTTGTTCGTGTGTAATGGAATGCATTTGCTGCGAATTGAAGGTATACAGATCATTCATTTTCTAAAAAAGAAGGATAAATAAGTTAATATTAATTCCTTCTTCGCCCACATGTAGGAAAGAGGATTAAAAAAAGACTGCCTTTTTAAATCATTCAGCTTCTCGATCGACGAACATTAGAAAGTTACGTGGAAAAAAGAGAATATGGACTTTCCATTTTATTGGTTGCGAATAACGATTATAGAAGTGAGATTGATTGCGCTATTAAAAAATGACGAATACATTGAAAAAACAATCAAAGGTGATATTATTTGAATATCATGGGAAATGAACAACATGAAAAGGTTTTTTAGAAGTTTAAATCTACCTGCCATCCTGGATTGGTAGAGTGTACTTATCATCCGCAGGAGCGTCTGCTTTTTACGCTAGTAAAAGTGGAAGAGTCACTACTAAATTGGCGCAAACTTATTCATCCTCTTTTTCAAAAACCGCATCTACTTCTTCCCTTCAAAATACTTGCGCATGACTATATAACTGATTTAGGATGCTGTTTGCAGTAAGATTTTCATCGACCCGACATACAGATAATGAAAGTACGATGAAAGTTACACAGATCTTTTATTAACCGTTCATTTACACTTTAGATAATTAAATCCGTTCGCGAAAATTAAAAAATGCTAAATTTAGAGAGCAATAGATATGGAAAATGATAGGCTACCTCTCAAAAGCAATATTGGAGTGGAAGTCAGTGTATCCTTTATAAAGATTAGGAGCTATATGCCCACAAAATATCATAATAAATGTCGGAGGACAAATTAAGATAGTTTGCAGGCTGAGTTTTTTTGATTATTAATATCTTGAAGCAGGACATAGGTATTGTCTTCCAAAGAAATCCATCAATGAGTCGACCACGTATCACTATCAACAAGATTATAGCCCAATTTAATCGAGTTAAATCTACAGTATGGGCCTTGTGCTTCTAGAAGCGACTACTTTATAAATGTACGGTAATTCCTTGCTGAATATCGCCTAGAAGAAAGATCTGTTAATAAAATAAAGCAAGTTTAGCTGCGAGTTAATAAATATCATATTAAAAATGATAGACTAAAACTCATCAGACCGACCAAAAGCAATGCAACTAGCGCTTCAATCCAAAATAAATAAAACGAAGTATTTATGATTCTATTAACGTGATATTTTATGAATATTATCGAATCAAGTGTTCTTGATAACTAAAATTTATCTGTTTTATCAAATTAAAATTTACAACATATTTTTTATGCCATTCAAAAAGTCACAAAATAGATCACTCTAACTCACAAAATGCATTCAGATATCAAGATCATTATCATTTTCCCTTGGCTTGCAAAGGCTAATTAGATGGGAATGATCAGATATGATTATATAAAATCTCTCTAAAAAGAGATATTAAATATCATTATTGATTATGGCAAGAACTAAGCAAACTGCAAGAGCTGCCATCGTAAGAGCAGCCCCTAAAAAGAGCAAAGGACATGTCAAAAAAGCCTCCAAAGTTCACCGTCCGAGAGGACCTAGATCTCGATCTAACTCTCCTGCAGGAAGTGTATACTCATTAGCATCTCTTGATTCCATTGAAGTTAACACTCAACAATTCTCAGTTAAATTTGACAACCAAGCTGAATGTTAAAAAACCAGTCTTTAATATAGAGTTGTCGAATGCAAAAATTGCCAAGCTTTCCTCAACTCTCACAGTCAAATATTGTAAGTAATAGATCTAACAAAATCAACCAATTAAATACCCACTAATAGAAGATCTCTTCGGAGAAATCCCATAGATGATGCCCAAAAGCAGTAGCTTCAATAACGAAAATAACGCTAATGGGTTTGTTAATTTTGCTTCACGACTAACATCGTGCCCATTGATTTTATTCAGTCTACTGTTGAAAATCCATGCTATCTCCTTGAGAAAGCGGATGTTTCCCTTCAAAATTAAGAGTCTATGAATGAATAAACAACTATCATCTACTGTATAGATGTTAGTGGAAGCATGGATACTGTTGTTGGGAAGAAAACTCGCCTTGAAGCAGTGCAGGAAGCAATCAGCGACTAAATTAAAAGAATGAAATTTTAAAAGGAAAAAGTTAAGATTGGAATCATTACTTTTGGATCCTATGTGACTCTCTATGCAGAATAACAGTCTAACGTTCCATAAAAATATTACAATGATTTTAATCAAATTGCTAATTATGTCTAAAGTGTCAATGACATCTCACTTTCTATTGGAAAGAATTTCAATGTCGTAAAAGATACTATTAAAGGTTTAACTACATATGGATCAACAGCGTTGGGTCCTGGAGTTGTAGCTGCTATTCAAATGGCCTCCAAGGGTAAAAAAGGAGCCAAAATAGTGCTTTGCACTGATGGATAAGCAAATGTGGGCTTGCAAGATCCGGCTTTTTATAGCAAAGCTGCTCAATACGCTAAATAAAAGGGAGTTATGATCAGCATTTTAACTTTGAAAGGGGATCATTGCAATTTGAAATAACTTGGAAAGTTGAGTCTTTCAACAGGAGGATATGTGATGAAAATTGACCCAAATCTTCTAGGAACTTAGTTCAACAAAATATCAAAGTAGGTGCTGCTTGGAATGGAAAGTTTGCTTACAATCAAAGTCAGTCATTTGATAGAGATTGAAAATGTCACAGGCCAACTTTCGCCCAATAAAACTACCCTTTTCAAAGACTATGGCAACTTTACTGCTGAAACTGAGTTAACCTTTAGTTTTAAGATGCTTTCGAAAGAATAAGCAAATGCAAAGGGTGTAAATCCCGAGCTTTTTAATCAGGCAAGAGCACCCATGCAGATTCAATTAAAGTACTTAAGTCCTTCAGGGTGCAAGTACTTGCAGGTAATTACTGATTACCGTGAACTGACCTAAAACTAAAGCGATTTACTCAAAGACATGAACTTTGGCTTGTTCTCAGCAACAACATTGCAAAAAGTGAGTAAATTCATCAAAGATGAGCAATTTTAATAGGCCCGCAATTAAATTAAGAGATACAAAAGTCTAGTGAGCTAATTATTTAGTAAAACAGAGGCGAAATAGGCCATTGATAAATTTGGAAAGAGGGTTTAGAAATTATAGCATATTCTTGACTCAAAATAAAACAAAAAAACAGGCAAATCTATCAGGCAGAAAGCAAAGGCAATAGCTCCAAAACAAGCTAAGTCAAAGAAAATTAATAGAAAAAGAAGTAGAAGTAGAAGTAGAGATCACAAGAATAACAAGAAACATAGAAGATCTGTTTCCTCGTCATCCTAATCAGAATAGGCACAGCAGGATAATGCTGATGATGATTTTGCTCTTTCCAGTGACGGTTAGGAATAAATTCTCATGAATGAAATGAGAGCCCGCTCAGCCTCTGTCGACTCTAGATGAAGGAATGATCATCTTTATATCTTAAGATTGCATTTTTAATATTCATTATTTTATTGTTGGACTGTAATAAATTATAAATATCAGTACTTATAAAAGGTATTGCACTCATAACCATATTTTTTTAGTGGGGATTTGCTCATTTTGGCCGAAGTTTATTCCTTTTTACCAGATCGGCTGTTGGGAGTCAAACATCCATAAGCGTCATAAGTATCTCTGTGATCTCTTTTTAATTTTTAATGTTTAGGAGTCAGTGTTTGCCTCGAAAAATATATCTGAGCATTTTTAGGCCCATTACCTTAACTATTGCCATATCTTGATTCGATTTATAACATCTTAGGCTTCATGCTACTGAATTGATTTAACAGAACTTTTTCCGAGGCATTTGCATTTTTCTCCATCTGTTTGACCATGACTCTGTCAATTTGATTGTTGGGAGTTTCATTCACAAAATGTTCTTCGATCATAAATAATCTTTCCTATTCTTCAGTTATATTTCTTTATTTTTCGACCACCTTTGCTGTGATTTAAGCAAAATTGGCTTATTCTAGCTTGGAACTCAAATATTCCCAAGATATTATAGAGACATTGACGCTCATATAATTTTTTGTGTTAAATTCATGAATTTACTTCATACACCTATGCAACTCACCTCTGCTATTCCGATCCTTTTAGTCTATACTCATGTTGAGCATTTTCTTCAGTCTCTCGCTTTAAAAATAGCCATAAACCCACTTTGATTAATTGGGATATACTAAGAGGCCCTTCCCATGAAAGCAACCATTTTAAAATTCACCGATATATAAGTTTCCATTCTAAAAGTATCTCTCCCCAAAATTTGTAAGTTTATTTCGGTGGTAATATCCCCTTTATAAGCACTTCATATCCACAGAGGATGAAAAATTTGCCATCTTCTCTTCATTGATTCTTAAAATAAAACCTAACCCCTCTGATTGTTCATAGCTATCACCATAACCAATTATAATCTTTTTCTACTCGATTCTTATACTAACTCCATTTTCAAATTTCAGACGAAACTTCAAGGCATTTTCATGTTTGGCATTAATTAATTTAGTCAGCCGATTACTAAATATCTATTCGATTATATCCCGATTTGATTCAACAATCTTCTTCATGACTTTTCCACGATTATAGATCAAATGGTAAATCTTTTTGTTTTTAAAGTCGATGAGGAGACCATTGCCTGTGATGGTTTGCTCCTGATCATCGTAGATAATTTGAAAGATATAATGCTCCGTTCTTGAAACCATTTCATAAAGGCTGCCCTTTATAAATAGTACAGATATTATTGCGTTTTTGCTGTATATAACGTTGTGACCTACCATCTTGTCATAACAGTAGTCGGTAAGGATTGATGTACCGTCGTCAAGCAGCAAAATACCCTGCCCGTTGCGTTTGTAGGAAATCATGCCTCCCATATACACAGCATTATTATAATGCATGTAGCAGCGTTAATTCTTGATTCTTGCGTTGACAAGATTACGCATTTAGATGGTCTAATAAATATTTGGTTGTTGTTGTAGTTTGTGTGGGCTAATACGCTGGCTGGCAAACTTCATTAGTATTTACAAATAAAAATATATTCTTATACATTATATTAGTAGATTTAATTGAACTCGTTATTACAGCTTCAGCTATAGTATACAAATTATGTACAAAAAATATCAAATTTAGTCCAAAAAGGTATTATTATATACTAAGTCTGTTACTTTCTCAAAGTATTAGAATAGTGTGACTTTCAGTTGTATCAACAATTGAACTTATTGAGAGGAGGACTTGCCAAATAAAGCGAACTGAAATTGAATGATAAATAATAGTCATTTCAAGCTACAAATATAATTAATCTGTCATAATTAATCTAAGAGATAATATTTGATTGTATCAACATAGTACATCATGCAGAGCATCAAAAATTTCTTTTCAACTTTTAACTCTTTAATCAAATAATCACGAGCCTTAAAAGTACTATTTTACTCATTCATGGGGTGTTTCATTATCTCAATTCTGCTTCTTTTTGTAATCGCCCCTCTCTTTGACTGTAACGTCTTCGCTTCGTCCAAAGCATGTGTTTAGTCTCTTCCTTTTAACTCGAATGAATGCTCTGCCTTCAACAATGACTATTGCTGTGGTACTTAAGGAAAAGAAATTTGCTTAAATTTCTTCAATTGCCAAATAAAGCCAACTTTTTTTAATACACCCCTATGCGCTAATTTTTTGGCATTAGTATGGCTATTCGAAGTGATAGGAATAGTGCTTTCAGTTCCCTTCTTTATTTTGCTTTTAAAAATACAGAAGAAGCATTAGCCAATATCTAATACCTATATAAATCTGAACAAAATTGCAATAATAGGAAAAGAAACTGATTCGAACTCCAACGTCCAAATCGAGTATTATTAACATGCTCCAATGATGGCCACAGCTGATTCTGTATTTAAATAGTGAACCCTATGTCTTAAATACTGAAGTAGCTAATAATTATTAAATAACAGCAAATATCACTTACTACACCTTATTGATTTTCTAAGCAAGTTTTCCTTTATTTGAGCCACTAATGTCTCATTATCCGGTTTTTTTAGAGGAGCAACCTCCTTGAACTCATGGTGACAGTGAATTGCCTTCTTGGAATAACAGACTTCGCAGAGATCGAAATCGGCGCATACTTGACAATGGTAACGTTTTCCTTTGATAGGGTCTTGGGTTTGGCATTAATCACAAAAAAATAATTGCTGAACGGGTTCTTAGAATTATAGTCTTTTTGATTCGCGAATTTCTTAACTAAATGCAACTGTTTTAGATGATGCTCCTGGTGGAACTTATTTCTTCTTTTTTTGGGGATCGTATGATCCTGACATTCTCGCAAAAACGTCTCCTAACTCGCTCTGTCCAGTGGAGCTATTCCCCAAATCGTGAGAAACAAAGCCATTAAGTCTTTTTTAGATGAAGTCTTATGCGAATTGGACCATTGGATGCGAGCCAGAAACCCATCCTTTGCCATTGCATTCCTGACATCCTATTTTATTGCTGGGGCTGTCAAAGCACGCAAAGCAGGGAAACCGATCATTCGGTTTTATTTTCTTAAGGGTTTATATTTTTGGGGGTTCGTTTAAGTGGGTAGAAAAATTGCTTTGGCTTTTCCTGTTTGTCATAACAAAGTTATTGAAAGAGTATAACTATAAATGGTCTTGTTGTATTTAAATTTATCCATTATGACTTCAATATGTTTTTCATGGAACTGATTACTCTGCAATATTTTATACTCTCCCTCATTTATTAGTTGTGCTCAAATATTTTAATAATAGAGTTTAAGAATTAGGCTGGATGTTTCAATTGATCAAATATAGCTGATAGCTTATATTTCAAATAAACTTTTGAGAAGATCAGAGATGATGCTAATAATTAAATTAATTTATCAATGGAAGATACAAGGCAATAGATGATCTAGCTCGACTTGCCTTTCGATTAGGCAATTTGTGCCAAAGTCGAGAGTGCAATCAAAGATTTGTCGCTGAGGGAGAAAGATTATTGGCAGATAAGTAAAAAGATAGAAATTCAGTGGATAAAAATGTGTAAAGATATATGGAAACACTGCCCTGGATATCAACTACTCGTATTCAATAATTATCCATAAAAATTATTCAAGATGCCAAAATGACCAAATCTATCTTCTTCAGCTTCAATTTTAAATTTATGAGTCTTCGGTAAATGGACATTTGTACCACTATCAAAACTAAGCTTAATGCCAACTGACTAGTTTGTAGTTTCTTTATCAGATGGATGCTCCTGTGCTGCAAAAGTTAGTCTTGAGTAAAATAATCTTCAATTAGATAATAATAATATCACGAACTGTAAAGCCTTAAGGAAATGCTATTTCCCATCTTTAAATTATCTTGGTCTGTGTATTAATGCTCTAACAAAGAGGGAAATCCTTTACAGGAAGCTTACAGTTTAACGGAACTACATTTCACTTCGTCTTAATTTAAGCTAGATTTAGAATAGTATATTGTTTGGTATTTATATTCGATAATCCATCTTAAATAAATGATGTTACTTTTGTTGCAAAATTGCCACATCTATACAAATTATGTACGATGTTTCCTATTGAGTCTATGAGGGATAGAACAAGATCAATCGTAGTCCTCTTTGGAAAATGATCAAGAAACGGCGCAACTACTAATAAGCTGAAATGAAAATTTATCTTAATCAACATTATGGAGCAATGTGATGTGATCATGACAATATCCAATATTATCTTTTTTTAAAACTAATGTTATAAGCATCATTTGAAACTATATACTTTTACCCAAATGATAAATTCCTAATAAAATAATAAAAATGGTAATAAACAGCATATCTAATTAGATATCCTTTAAAAGTAAGATTAACTATAGCGCAGATGAGGGTATTATGATGATTTAATAATTATACAAATAATTTGGCCAATTTGTCAGTTATGCCCTGAATATTATTTATTGTTTTATTCAGGTTAAATCAATACCCCAGAGAATAAAATATTAATAATACTATTCATTTGCATCTTGATTAATTTAAATAATGATACATAATCATAGAGCAATCAATGTCAAGTGCACAATGGACGAACCCATCCAGCTACTCATTGATAAACTCTCATCAAAATCAAGCGATCTCTTCATTTTCTGGGTACTTCATTACTGAATAAGCAAAATTACAATCAGCTCTATTTAGCCTATAACTAAAAAATAGCGGAAATTCAGCGTTTACTACATTAAAATGACCTGCTTCGAAGATAAAAAAATCATACTTTTGTGACAGTGCCTCCTCCTGAATAAACTTTTTTCAAATAGAGATTTCTAGTCATGGAAAAAAGCGTTGAAGAATTCAAAAATGAAGTATATCTTGGCATTATTATAGCTTGAGAGAGTCAAGGCAGAAAATAGGGAGTACAAAAAATAGAACCACAAATTCTATGATTAAAATTTACAACTCCAAAATTTGTTGCAACAATTACGATAATAAAACACTGCTCAGAGAAGCAATATTGAAAAAATATTAATCCAGCTGAGAAATGCACAAAGCTAGATAAACTCTATGACCAAGGTATATGAAGATTTGGGGCAGAAGGAGATGATTGTGAGTCGGTACGTCTTAAAGTAAAAGTAATTATTGGAGCATATTGCGTAATTAGAGAGAGAGATTGACGAGATGGGATAGCAGTCAAGATAAACCAAAGCCCTCTATGAAAAATTAATTAAGGATTCAATGATTAACGCTAAAAATCGAGTGGTAGAATCATTGCCTGGATTAATTCAATCTTCTAAGCATAAGGTGCAATTTATAACTCAATGATATATCTTGATTAGTTATCATCTATCAAAGTTTTTTCCGATTGCCTTATAATACTAATTTGCTTTGACTATTTATGCATTCAGATTGATTTTCTACTGAGGATAACTTTTAATATTGACAATGCTGCTCAGAATTGATATGACTGCGTAGAAGGCGAGGCAAGCCAAGGCAATAATGGGAATAGAGATCCATTAGCTCAAGGAAAGCTGGGTTGCTGACCATAGCCAAATAATGAATAGTACTCCTTGAGTGAGGAATATCTTTTGCCATCTTTTCATTGTTTTAAGTGTAATATTAAAAGATTTATCTTCAAAAAATTAAATAAAAAATAATCATCAATTCAAAAATAATTTATAGTTGATTCATTTATTTATTTTGGATGAATGAGAGGAGTGCCAATTATTTACATCATCATTTATTATAAATTAAGGACTCATAGAACAGTTTAAACTGATTACTTCAATCATTATATTGAAAATGTGACCAATTTAAACTTATATGTGCTTTATATATCTATCGAGTTCAACCTATGAATATTCCTGAAAATTCAGGAAAATACAAAAAATACAATTTGAAGACTCAATTAATTTCCACTAAAGATAGTTTACATAATCATTTTTCCATTTGATTGTTGGCGTTCTTTCCCTTCACATCCTCAATAGCCTTCTTTATGGCTTCCTATGCCAGCATGGAGCAGTGCAACTTGACAGGAGGAAGTCTGAGATAATTGGCAATATCACTATTTTTGATTTGTAGTGCTTCCTACACCTTCATTCCCTTGATCATTTCAGTCGCATAGGAACTTGAAGCAATTGCAGATCCACATCCGAAAGTCTAAATCATCTTATTTTTACCTTGAATACAGCTTTTTCGATGGTAGTGCCATCCTCATTCAGTTAAATCTGAAGTTTCATGACATCTCCACAAGCTGGAGCTCCCACCAAACCCGTGCCCACATTTTTTTTGCTTTTATCTAAGGAGCCAACATTTCGAGGATTTTCATAATGATCAATAACTTTCTCATGGTAAGGTGATATGAGAGTAGTGGTGAGTTTGAGTGGCAGTTTTGCTAATAATTTAGTCAACATAGCTATAATGTAATAATAATTATAAATAGTTTATAAAAGGCGTCATACCCTCATAAATAATTCAAATACATGATCATTTTATATCCTTAAGGATAATTAAATCCATTTTTGAGGATAACTCTTCTGTAATTTATGTTTGGACAGCAATTTTATTCATTGTAAAAGATAAGAATTGTATTTCTTATTATTAGAGGGTTATCAATTAAATTCAAATCATTAATGATTCATTCTTTCAGATAAAATAGGACTCATGGCAATTCATTTTCAATTCTCTTTAATTAATCAATATTGGGTTCAAAGAATTTTCTAGAAAAATAATTATTTGTTGATATAAATATCCTTAAGGGCATCTATAAATAAAATTTAGTCATCAAAATGAGTGTGACAGAAGCGCAACTATGGCAATTTGTTAGCACAATTTTTGCCAAATACGATTGGAATAACTCCGGAAGTCTAGACTCAAATGAGCTGGTCAGCTTCTTCAATGATATCTTTGCTCAATGTGGAAGTCCAACAAGAGTTAACTTGGCACAAGCTCAATAAGCACTAAGAGCCATTGATTAAAATAATGACGGAAAAGCCAGCAAACAAGAACTCTTTGATTGTTTCAGAGGATTGCTTCAAAAGCAAGGAGCTTTTATAGGTGGGCAAGGTCAGCAAGGAGGACAAAACTGGGGACAACAAGGTCAGCAGGGCGGTCAAGGAGGCTGGGGACAGCAAGGACAACAAGGTCAACAAGGTCAGCAGGGTGGTCAAGGAGGCTGGGGGCAACAAGGGGGCCAAAAAGGTCAACAAGGCCAACAAGGAGGCTGGGGGCAGCAAGGACAACAAGGTCAGCAGGGCGGTCAAGGAGGCTTGGGACAACAAGGTCAACAAGGCCAACAAGGAGGCTGGGGACAGCAAGGACAACAAGGTCAACAAGGTCAGCAGGGTGGTCAAGGAGGCTGGGGGCAACAAGGGGGCCAAAAAGGTCAACAAGGCCAACAAGGAGGCTGGGGGCAGCAAGGACAACAAGGTCAGCAGGGCGGTCAAGGAGGCTTGGGACAACAAGGTCAACAAGGTCAACAAGGAGGCTGGGGGCAGCAAGGTCAACAAGGTCAACAAGGCCAACAAGGAGGCTGGGGGCAGCAAGGACAGCAAGGTCAACAAGGCCAAAAAGGAGGTTTGGGGCAACAAGGAAACCCTCAGCAAGGCGGTTGGGGACAGCAGTCGGGTCAACAGCAAGGAGGGTGGGGTCAAAAATACTGATGAATTGCATTAAAGCATATTAAAAATTAACCATTTCGATACCCAAATATATTTTATATTGCTCAATGTAAACCCGTATGAGTTGAAGTTATCTTTTCTCAAAATTATTTTTATAGATGAGATCATTGAATTATCGCGTTAGAATGAGCAAACGAAACTAAATTTACTTGTATTTGATCTAATCTTTTTTCTTTTGAATCTGTATGATGTTGTTATGCTACTTGCTCGTATAATCATATTAGAATCATTAGCACAAGATCCATAATGAAGTGATTTAATTATAGAAATGCAGATTATTCATACTCTAACAACAGAAAAACTTATCATATATGCCATTTATCAGTTTTTTAGCAGTCTTGTTCTAATAAACAAGGAGAATAAATATGGTTATTCTCCCTTCGCCTAGTGAAAGGGATCATTTCATGCTAAAAATGCAACGGTCATATGGCCAGCTGATCAGAAATTAATGGGAACTCAAATTTGGTATTAATTCGCTTGTTTTCTTCGTGAATATTAGAGATTGATTATATGAGTAAGGGCTGCTTCTAAAGTGACTACTTCAACGTCGAATCAGATCCACATCTCAGTTTTGTCCTGCAGAACCAAGCTCAAAGAAAACCCTCTTGTGACGAATTTCTAATGGATCTTTTCCCTCGAGAGTAAATCCCAGAAACATTCCCTTCATATTCTGAAATCTCAAAAACAAGGGGGAGAAAGCCTTCTAGCTAAGGGGAAAGTGAGAAAAAATCTAAAAGAAGGAGATAAAACATAAAAACTGTGGCCGAGGGACAACAGAAGGGCCATTGGTATATGGATGAGAACAAAAGATATCATTGGTTTCTTTAAATCCACTTCCATCATTTTTTGAATAAACACCTCAGGAGAACTGATAAAATATTTAAAACCATGGAAATATTTGTTGCCACGAGGGAGGCCGAACAATGCCGCAGTCATCATCAGAAGATGTAGAAGAAACATGGAAACTTCCTTGCCATCCTTAAGGAACTTAGAATGCAGAATTATGGAGCTGGGGATGCTGATGCTGTCTTGTCTGATATGCAGGCAAATGGAGTAAATTGTCCGGAAGAATTGATGTCTTGGTCTATTCTGGAATCTGGAATTCAATAGAAAATGGATGAAGTTTAAAGCGAAAGATCAACAGTAACTGATTCTCCCACCGGAGTATAATCATTCATAGATCCTTTTCTTCAAATCGAGGTGGAAAAGGAAAATTTATTAGAAGAACTAATGCTATGATTTTATACTGCCATAATATAATACAGATAGTCAATTATTCTTCATCCAAAAGACAATATATCAAATGAATAACCGAAGGTGAACTGACTATCGTATTTTCATAGATTAAAGCAAATATATGACTGCTATGAAAATATAATTAACTTATTTTGGATAACATTGCATGTGTTATTATCATAGAAGATATTCTTATTTTTAATGAAATATTTGTGTTAAGTAATTTGTAGACACACTTTCAACAAGATCAATAAGATCAATCATCATCATGAATTGTTCATACTAAATAGTATTCTATACATATAATCGTCAACCATCAAAGTTTAAGTCCAAAAGTGAATTATTCATTTACTCCAACTATCTTGCATATCTTTTTCTCTACTTTGTCTCTGTTTAGATCTGTCTCACAAGCATTTCGTTTTTCTTATTCATTTATTTTAGTTACTTGAGAGCCGATATATTTTTTTGATTTTCAGCTGCTTGGTTTGATATATTTTTTTTGAGCTTCACATTGATCTTTACAATTTCATCGTCTTTGGCCTTGCAACTGGCTTCAATTTATTTAATATACTTTTGCAAGCGCTAAGCTTCTATTTTCAAAGTGGAGTTTTACTTATTGAGCATTGTCTATATATCCTACAGCTTTTTCATCTCCATTTTATGAAGGGTATTTAATTGGGAAATTTACCAGGAAGAGTTCTTAGAGATTTAATCCTTCTGAGTTTTTATTAACAATGAATTTTCGTTTTTTAATCGAAAGATTTAATTCTATTTGACTGTCAATTGCTCTTTTAATTTGGCTTATTAGTTAAGTTCATTCTAATCTATCTTCGTAAATTCGATATTTATTTAGTTGTTTCTAAATTATTCAATCCTCCTCGAGAAATCAACGATTTTTTTAATAAATTATTTCATCGTTTCATTGCTATATTCTTCCTTAATCTATAATATTTCCTGGTGTAGTATTTTTATCTACGCAAAAATAATGTCTTCGATATTCCTTTCAGAACGAGTTGCTAAAGATAGAATGTTGAAGATAGAAAGTTGATCCTTCAAATTGATTTCATCTTTCAAGCGCCTTATTCTTTATTACTTCTCAGCCATCCGCCCTCGGAATATATTTTCCTTTTTCAGAATGGCTTAAATTCTTTCACATATATAGGCTTCATTTTATCGTAATTGTCTTTTTCTGGTTTAAAAATCGCAATCCATTCTTAATCCTTCTTCGCTCATTCCTTCATCGATTTTTTATAAAAAGTAAACTAATCCTAGCGTAATAAACTTAAAGGATTTCTTGATCTATGCGTATAATTAGTAAGGCTCACATAGCCGGGCAGCCAATAGGCCATGGTCTTCGTTTTTCCCTAATATTTTTTCAAAGTAAGCGCAAATTGATTTAGACACGATTTCTAATGGGTGATTTGAGATGAAAGAATGATACTATTCGAATGTACTGACTTTATCTATGAATCTCATGTATTATTTGAGTGTTTTACTATTCATTTTTAACTCGCCGTCCAATTCTGCTTGAAAAGAAGATACACTTAAGAACTATTGTTTCGCCCTATTTTAATTTTAGTTCATTGAAGATTGCACCTTTTTAATGTCCGATTACCTTTGGGTTTTCCTTCGAACTTGTTGAGGAGTATTTTGTGATTTATCTGATGATTCACAGCACTTCATATCTAAGGTTAATAAGTATAAAATGGATTCACTATTTAGTTTGCAAATTAAAAATGAAAAAATGATAATGGTCTTACAAATAGACAAAATATTAAATTTTCAATGAAATGAATTCAAGTAAAAACAAATATACAAAAGATATAACTTTTTTGTTAAATTAATACAAAACATTCATAATTTTACAGTATTTTTATAGGCTGAAATTAAACTGATAAATAGATTTCCTTTTCTTGCAAATCTTTCAGAAAATATAATAGAAACTGATGTTTAAGTATTCTATTCGAAAATAACTGGAATTATCTTTCAATTATTATTATTCTCAATTCACATTAAATTTGGAATTCACTCATTGCAATATTCAGTTAAATGACTCGCTTGAAGAAATCTGAAAAATTGCGAATTGAGTTTTCGTAATTTGTTGATATTGATGGCAATGGAATAACAACAGTTTAATCTTACAAAAAGCGAGTGTACTAGGAATTGAACCCAGACTACAGGATTCGAAGTCCTGTACACTACCATTATGTTATACACCCAGTCCCTAAATATTAAATATAATTAGTAATTTTGTTCAACGTGCATATATTACAAAATTTAATTTAATTGATTTCAAATTGGAGTTTATTCGAAGATAATTGATTTTTGCCTAATATTTGATTGATAATAAATGACACATCAACTTTAATATCCCTCATGGGATAAAAACTGCTCTAAAGTTGGCCAAAATTAATTTCATTTTTGTTTATCATAATAATTTAAGCTAATTAATAAGCTTGATGCGCTAAGTATATATCCTCTTACCACTGTTAACTTACACTAACCAATAGCTCGTAACTGCCTGTCCAATTTAGTCATCATAACTGTAAAGCATTCTGCATTTATCTGCCAGTTAGTTCGATATTCATGAAATCAGCGAAACCAAAATGGCAGTATAAATTCATAACCTATGTAAATTATCGAATATTGCAGCATTAGGCTACCTTTAGATTGTTAGTATTATCCAGTAGTATGAGCAAATGCAGAAAAAAATAGAAATCATACAAAACAATCTCAAGAATTATTAAAGCAATTATCGATAAAGCTCCATTCAAGGAACCAGTATCGAGTCACTAATGAAAAAAGCCAATAAATATAAATAAGTAAAATAGGAAAATAAAAATCTCAAAAAATTATTGCAAAAACAGCTTGAAAACACTGAACAAGTACGGGAATAGACACAAAAAACAATGAAAATTCTCCGCTAATAGTTTGACACCTTAGTAAAAGCGATGCAAACTTACTAAAAAGACAAGTAAAAAACCTCCCAAAACAGTAGGCACATCTAAAAGCGAGACAAGTTAGGTTTGAATCTTGTGCAGCGAGCCTGATATCCATATTTTCTAAATAATAATTTGGCTGAATAATGGTATTCGAATATGACATTTATGTAAATACTAAAATAAAATTTTATCTATAATTTGATGATAAAGAACAAAGAAAATCTACAGTCAGAACCGAAGGGAGATCGCTTCATTCCCAACTAAATCAGGTCCTGCGCTTTTCAAATGGACTGCAACAAACCCATACGCTAGTCAGCCACCACTAACTACGAACAATTACTAGGCAAGGGAATACTCGATGAAATCGACATTGAACCCAACCATAAAATTATGTCTTTCAGCAGCAAACACCATCAATCATCCTTCAGAAATGGAGGAAAGACTGAGATCAACATTCCCTTGAGCAAAGTCGACTGTCCGAGTGAGAAGAAAGCGAGAAAGATCAGCAAAAAACCCTACAAGATACTTGATGCCCCAAATCTACAAGATGACTTTTATCTGAATCTGCTAGCTTGGTCTGATAATAATCAGATAGCAGTGGCTCTAGACACTTCCCTTTATCTTTGGTCAGGTTGTTCTACTTAAATAACTCGTCTCTACTAGACCAATCAAATAAACGACTATATTTGCTCTGTTAGTTTTTGTGATTAAAACAAAATCGCAATTGGTAATAGCCATGGACAAATCAAAGTCTTTGATATTGCTAAGAGAAAAAAAGTTACCCAATTTGATGGACATTATGGCAGAGTAGGCAGTTTGGATTGGTCGAATGGACTGCTTGCTAGTGGCTCGAGAGATGGAGCTGTAGCTTCATGGGATCTACGATCTGGCTTGGTTAATCGTTATAAAGCTCACTCTCAAGAGATCTGCGGCTTAAAATGGAGTCCCGAGGGCACATACATTGCTTCTGGTGGAAACGACAATAAACTGGTGGTTTACTCTCAGAAAGGAAACAGTTAATTGGCTAAGTTTCACGATCATAAAGCAGCAGTGAAAGCAATTGGATGGTGTCCAAGCAACCCCTCTATTCTAGCATCAGGAGGAGGCACTGCCGACCGTCACATAAGATTTTTCTCAACACAAACTCTCTCACAAAATTATAGCATTGACACAGGTTCTCAGATTTGCAACCTTGTCTTTTCCAAAATATCAAATGAAATGATATCGACCCACGGATACAGTTTGAATCAAGTTAATCTTTGGAGTACAAGTGGAAACTGGGAATAAAAGTCAGTGAGCAAAGTGGCCACTCTGACAGGGCATACATATAGAGTTTTATATCTCGCTATGAGTCCTTCAGGAGAGTCAATTTTGACTGGAGCTGGCGATTAGACCCTTCGTTTCTGGAACGTATTCGACGGTTCTCATTATAAAAAGCACGAAACACTAAGTTTTAATATGGATCTTCGTTGATCGCATCCTGTTATTGAGTGATGATTGTTTATAATTGTTATCATCATTATGAATGAATATAAATTTATTAACAATGCAATAATAAAGGCTCAGAAGCAGATAAAACCTCAGCAAATTATAGAGAATCAATATTCAGATACTGAAATTGTCAATAAAGATAACAGTCGAAAAGAAATCAGGCATTACCATCATTGGCAGGAAGCGGTGCATAATCCTATGCTGAGTCCTGAATCAGCATTTCAAACAAGGGAACGGGATTAGGGAAATTCTTTTAGATATATGCATTGAAACCTTCCAGCTCATCTATGTGATTCTTTGCATTTTTCTTCAATATCTTCAAGTCTGCATATTAATACAATTACATTTAGCCTGCTTTTTCTTGAGATCCTCGTTGGCTCGTTTCAATATCTTATTCTATCTCTTCAAGTTTTAGAATTGTCTGGTACTTATATTCTTGGTTCCATCGCTCGTTCTACTCATTTAACTGCGGAGATCTTCCTCGACTCCTCTCTTTTCGTTCTCCATCTGGTCAATTGCTGAAGTCAAATTATCAACCTATTCCTGGAGCTCAGCATTAGCTTTTATATACTGGTTCATTTCCATTTTGAGGTCGAGAATACGAGTACTCAACTGAATCACTTTGCCAATTGTATATGGATTTTCCAGTTAAGTTTTTTAACGGACAGGGTTGGCCATCTCATAGAAAGTCTATTTTCTGGGCTGAGGTTCACTATTCACGTTCTTCTTTGAAGTGAAAGTTTCCGGATTAATTTTAGTTTGCTCTTTCCTTTGCGCGGAATAAGTCATCATAGTATCCTGCAGGTGTTCCAATTCCTTTTAATACTTTTGTATCTTGTCCAAAAGTGTCCGTTCATTTCTTTCCAATTGCGACAGATCTTTTTGCAGATTTTTAATGCAAGCGTTCTTTTCAACGAGAGTATCTTTTAATTTCTTAATTTCACCTTAGTATGTTTGTATATTGCTTTGCTCCTTTTCAAATAATGCACTTTTACTTTGATTCTCCTTGTTGGTCTATAGTTTCAGCTGCTGAATCATAATACCATTGTTGACATTCTGGCTTTACTCGCACAAGAGACGATGCTTCAACTAAGAAATGATTCGATCACTGCTTTAAAGCTTCTACTTGTATCTGTCTATCTCTATATTTTTAGCAGACAACTCTCTCTCCACTTATCTTCTCATTTCTCTCTCCTCCTTCAAAATCATGTTAAGTTCGTTATTCTTAACTTCAACCTAATTGGAAACGATGTTTCTCTTGGCCCCAACCTTTATCTTGTTAGCAGCTAACCCGAAGCGAAGGGTATTTATTGTCTCACTGAGGCAATCCTCCATTTGTTGGACGGTGCAAATAATTATACTTTTTGAATTGTTAGTCAAACATGGCTGTAGGATACGGGTGAGTTTTGAATCTCGGAAATTGATATAGCTGGTCTTATCACTCATACCTCTAATAACATTTGATAAGGCAAGCAAACTCTTATTGATATTTTAACTCTCCTTCTTTTGAATACCCACCGCGTTGGTTCGACTGATGCTTTCGCTGCCTGCGAGGTCAACCATGTTGATGGTTGATGTCGACACTTCCATCCCGATAACAATATCAAGTGTAATTTTGAAGATGGTATGTGATCTTGACGAAAGAACGTTGATATTGTTACAAGCAAATTTTCGGCGACTCTCTCCTTGTTCATAGTAAAAAAGCGACTCCGATTAATTACTGACTTCTTGTTCAATGAGATCCAGGATAATCAGGCTTTTTTTGTTGTCTTCTCTAATTTATAAATATTTGGGCGGGTTAAAAGACACATCATTTAGCAAATCAATAATATTCTCATTGTAAATCTCATAGTAACTGATATGCATTTTAGCCAATAGTTTTTGTTCATTGATTCGATGGAAGATTTACTTTATGGTGAGGGGAATAATTCCCAGATTAACTTAGTCACCCTTCATTGAGTAGGTCTTACCGGATGAAGTTTGTCCGTAGGCTAAGATACAAGCTGAGTGAGGAAAAATTTACAGTTGTAGCCTTACAAGACGGAGGGCATGATCGGTAGTATGGTCGATTCGAATAAAGTCTGATTCGTAGCTTCGTCGTTGAATACTTGATCTGAATGTCATCTAAAGTACCAAATTCATAGAACTCTTATTTGTTCTTGGGAATGATAACTTGCTTTGAACTGCTTCTGATTATAGATTTCTAATCTGCGAAGGTGGGTTTGATGCGAACATAGGTCTTGATGTACTCTTCCGTTTGCATAGTTCAAATTATATATAAATTCTAATTTGGTTCAAACTTGTTTTAATCCCTAATACTAAAATTATTCCAGAATACCTCAGCAATAAATATTTATTATTCATGAATCCATCTTGAGATGAATATATGCTATTTTATTACCAAACTAATGGGG
>Ga0302188_10000811_pt1 | contig 25728 bp, 20 predicted proteins | sample II_Bog_E2_1_FD_198783 | JGI IMG/M metagenome (GOLD analysis project Ga0302188, IMG submission 198783) | Peat permafrost microbial communities from Stordalen Mire near Abisko, Sweden - II_Bog_E2_1 | ecosystem: Environmental > Terrestrial > Soil > Wetlands > Peat | place: Sweden: Abisko...
TTTATTTTTTATTTTTTACTGTCCAGTTTGTTTTTGGAATTTGCCGTTTGCGGGAGAATTCCTAATGGTTAGGGCTTCAGCCAATAACCAGTTATATATACATTATTGTCTCGTATCATCAAGTAGTTCATGTTTAATTGCTCATGAATGAGTTTTTCTCGAACAATTTATATATACCCTTAAACCATCTGAATACAGTAATCGATAGTGCTAAGCATGTATTCACTTTCCTAACATTTATGGTTGATTTCTTTGATGATTGATGCTATTTTTTTACCTTCAATGTAGATCATAACTTGCACTAAGTATCGACTATCCTTCAGTAGACACTAAAAAACATGCACAGGAACGAGGACGTGTTTGAATTTAGTTTGTTTTTCTTCGCTTTTTGACTGTTCGGGCATTATTTTTGAAGATGGATGCATCTTGATAAACAGTAGCAGGTACTGCTTTTGGGAGATATCACTCCACGCTATCCACAGACACTGATTGTTCATAGAATCCATCTTCTTTTGAAGTTTATACTATCCTATTTGAAGATTTGCTTCCATTATCTCGCTAAATTAATATACAATAATAACAATTTTATACTTATTTAGTTTGACATACTCAAATCCGCATATATTAATAGTCCTTAGTCATACAATGCTTATTTAAAGTGATGATAATAAAGAGTAAAAGGAAATTTGAGGATATATTCTAATCATTCCTAAGCTTTGGTTTTTAATTTTTCCTTTTCTCGCCCACTGACATTTCTAAGACTCAAGCCATTCGCAAAAATCAGCAATCTCTCGCCCATTCGATCATCGAACGAATGTCGGGGTCCAAAATCTTGATCAAGATTTCGTCGGATATCACGAACATTTTATAGACTTCGCCGTTATAGTGCCTCTTCGCGCATATAACCTAACCGTCTCTTACCACAAGTTGAATAAAATCTCAAACTCGACTATTGCAAGTCGCGCAGCGTATCACTTCTAGTAATTTGTTTTTCTTAGCTATCTATTTCTAATCTATCTAATGGAAGCTCCTATTTGCATACTACACCTAATGTGAATGTAAAAAACAAACAAATGGAAAGAACCCTTCAGTTGCTAGTTGAAGTCTGCACAGGGTATGTTGAAATAATCCTTCCACCTTGAACTTAGGCATTAGTATTTGAAACACTAAAAATTTAAGACAGGAGCTTACTTGCAATAGCTTTCAATAAACTCAATAATGAACTCAACTTTTAAGATAACCTTTTACCTAGAAAACAGAACCACATAGCTCTACTTGAGCAGTGTCTTTCCTTATTCTCTTTCTTCCTCTTTACATCACTTTGATTTCATCTTTCTATTAAATCACTTGCTCCCAGCTGTAGAGTCAAGTCTCAATTGTCATAGTCAATTCATCTCAATCTCAAAGGGAAGTTTCCTGACAATAACTAAACCGAGTCAATTACAGTCTATTAGAAATGTCTGCATCAGAGAGTAGTTGTGGTGATCAAGGATTGGCCAATACCTATCACAAATCCACTGATACTAACTCTAAATTATTATACAAAATCGATGCATTTATACCCACGAATTGACTTTTTGATCAATACCGATCAGGGACTAGGTAGCATAGTCTTTATAACATTTATCGTTCCAGAGTTTTCGAATCTAAGGGATCATGATCTGACTATGTGCAGACAGTTTTAGTTTAAAGGCAAGCTTTTTTGGCAGTTCAAGATCATATCAAATCAAAGGTGCAACGCTGATATGACTCCTCTTCGAGATCTGTTCGGATGAAAAAGAAGACTATTATAATATCATTAAGATCAATGCCTTGGCAAGCTTAAGCGGCATATGCAAATACTTGATATGACTATGATTAGTGTTTTTATCAAACATTAACTGCAATTTTGTATATGCTTGTCAAAAAAATCAAAGAGGTCAAACTCAAAACTCTAAGATATCTAAGCTTTGATAAAACAATCATAGGTTTAATTAAGCAATCTTTATCTAAATAACAATGAAACTCCTATTCATAAAGTTTAAAGTTACCAAGGAGTCAATGGTTAGATCTAGTCTAAACTCCCTAACAAACTCCCGAATAATTAACAAAATTATAATATTTATTATAATAAAGTCACTTTAATCGAAGTCCAAAATTTGCCAAGAAAAAAAGCATCTTTCCTCAGCCTTACTGACCCTCTGATTCCGATATTATTATAATTTATCAAATTGCAATGCGTTTTCTTTATTCATTCATTCAAAGTAAACATACAATCCTTGATGACCATACTATTGCATTTAGTATTCATTATCATTAATCTTTAATCTCTCCCATCATCAGCTCGTAACTTTAGTGCTTCTTTTAGATTTGGTGAGCAGTCCATTGCATGCGATTCAACTTTACGTCCTTTGCCATTCGCTCGTAGTTATTTCCCCACCTTTTTAACAATTGTTCTAGATAGTTAGCGTCGTCAACACTCAATTTAGTTGGTCTTTTTCTGACAGCTGGGCCTACTAAAAGTTTTTTCAACTCATCAAGACTAATGCTCTCAAGATCAATCTTAGGAGTTTGTTGAGTCCGCTCTGTTTCAGGCTTGGCCATGTCAGCATCAATGAATTTGTTAACATCGGCAAGGTTGCGATCGACATGTGTGTACGCTGTTTTCCTTTTGACGATGCCTTTCTTATGACTGGTTTTCAATCTCTTAGAAATATTCTTGTTATTTTTGCCCATCAACAATCAATAAAAGCTATCAAACTGTATTATTTTTTATTATAGTAAAAGCACAAATTTTATGTCCTCTAATTTTTATACGCAAGCCAAAAAGTCATGGGGTCGGACCATCTTGAAATAAAAGTTGCAAATTCGATAAAAGAAGCAATCAATGGTTGATGAGTAGTCGAAACTCGTCCTCCATGACATGCTTAGATAGATTATCAGCAAACAATTGCGATACCCTTTTCAGCTATTGAAGCAGTATTTTCTATTTCCAGATGGAGATGAAGACTCGATACAAGTAACTTATAAACATATGCGCTATGAGATGGAAATTGCCATTGAAAACATTAAGGCCGTAACAGGTCTAATGAGGCAGCGAAGTCTTATCGACGGATTCGTCACCATTAAAAACGCGTATACTAAAAAGTTGCGAATCGAGGCCGCCTATCACAGCATTTAGAATTTAGTTCATTTTACAAAAGTGGTTGTAACGATTGAGAATATATTAAAAGTATAGATGAAGTGGGAGGGATTTCGCAAACTCTATGAGAATATAAAACGGCTAAAGCTGTCCAAGATAAGTGTGAGCAAGATATCGATGATCAGTAACGAATTGACTTCCAAGGAGTTCGATGATATTCATCCCTTCTTCATTGGTAAGGGAAGGATGATCGATGATTCCTTTATTATGGACACCAGCAATTTTCATGGATCATAATAATCAGAGTCTAATGCCAATCGATCGAAGCAAGACGTTCCTCATCGGTCCAAGAAATAAATAAAAGAAAATATTAATCATAAAGGGAAGGAAGTGATTCGAAGAAAGACTGAAAGGAAAAGCATGACTTCGGGTAGCAAAAACAAAAAGAAGAATGAACAAAAAGGCAATTATTTAGTCTAAAAGAAAAGCTATCGGCACAACTCGCCACTCATAACAGAAGAAGATGAAGTCAAAAATAAGAAATTTCTCACTTAAAAGAAATAGAAAACAAAGCAACACAGTAGTGCAAACAAGCCCTGTATATAAATTAAATAGCCCGAAAACCAAACTCAGCAAATCTTTCTAATTCATAACTACCACTCGAAAACAAAGGCTCCTTCCAACTTCATTAAAATTCCGGTGGTTTCCTAAAACATCAAGATAATATAGATTAACACTGGTCGAAGAAAGAGGGAGGAGAAGAAAGAGGACTATTAGTTTGACAAGTAGTAAAATTCATGTGAGAACTGCAAGTATTGCCGGTTAATGAGAGAGAGACAGTAAATCATGCGAATGGTCGAATAAAAATTAACTTTCTCCAACAACAAAGATCCCGCAAGCAGACTGTAAACTGATAACTTACTATCTTCCATCACTTTCCACAGCAGAAACGATCACGACTACGGCACGTCCCCTTCAACCCAGTAAATGGCCTCGACCTCTCGAATTTATAATAAATATTCAAGTTCAACCTTAAACAAGTAGTACCCTTCCACATCAATCAAGTAACATTCCACTTTTAGTAAAAAACTAGATTTTACTCCTCACCGAAATATTCCTTCTCCTTCCCAGTAATTAGGAGAGTGATTCATCATAATATTATTATTTTTTCCTATTCATCAGACAGTTGCACATTATATTAAGATCATTAACGAATCATGGCTTGGATCATCGTTCCCACTTTGTAGTTGTAGTTTCCTAGAGTTTTGCCGTCCATCATCTCACGACCGTTATAAAAGAAACGGATTTTTTATTGAGGAGAAATACATTTTTAGTTACGAAGAGCTGTCTTTACATCGTCCACTAAAGCAGTTGAGTTCAGAGTCAGAGTGATATCTCCTGTGGGGTATTTAACTGAGCGAATACGGACTTGAAGAGTTGCGTCATCATAGATATAGTTAAGATTCTTTTAAGCCATTGTTTCTTGCGAATAGGACATCGGATCGCTGAGGCAGAAAACCGGCACTTCATATTTGTTAAAGCGCGAATCAACACTCATTTGGATATTGTTATTCAGCATAACAACATGAACTGACTGCAGAAGGGCCAAACCATTGTTTTCTACTTATCATATGCAATACGGTCCTTTCCTTCGACTGCGTATCGAATGGCATTCCAACATTATGGTGATCCATTGACCCTTGTTTCTAATTTTCATTATTTTTTACCCCAAAACTATTTGCGTTTGCTATTCAGTTCTTTAGGAGTGGTGAGGCAGTCATATCCGAAGCACTAAATGACCAAAAATATACTTTTTTATATCCTTCTCCTACATAAACCCCTTGCCTGATCCTAGAGAGATGTTCATATTTTTTGTTAACGTTTAGGACATGATTGATATCTGAAACCTGAAGCAGCTATGTGGCAGACCGAATACGCGATTTAAATGATTGGCAGGGATGTTGGGATGTGAACTATTCTGAGGAGAAGTGCAGCCCATTCTATAATAGTTATCTTTTATTATATTCCAAATAGCATCCCAGGAATCAGCAGTTGAGCACTATTTCAAATATAGGCAGTATTTATATTCAGAAGACTGAGTTAACAAGCAGAAGCGAATTAACTTATACAATGATAGGGATGAAACCTTTAATCTTTGGATAGAACAACAATAATTACGATAATCAAAAAAAGCCAGCCGGAAAGATCCGCTTAACCCTCTCCAGCTATTTCTTCCGCCTCACTTCTCGATTCTGAATGGCTTTGAATGATTTCTAATGCTTTAGAAGTTTTAAAAAGCTTCCCTGTACTTAACTCTCTCCCAGTATTTTCAATTAACTTTAGTTCCACTTTTATTCATCCTCATTTTGTTTTATTACTGACAAGTCTTCGAAGTTTAATAACGAACCATTATCTTTCAGATTCTCTTTGCCGTCAATCTACTATATCCATTTCTTTTTGTACGCCTACCCTGAACTGTTCATCACCTACTAGAGTTCAAGTTACAGGTCTTTCTCGTTTATGGCGTCTGAATTTAGTAAGGTTGGTTGTGTGTTGCGGATAAATATGTCTTTTCGATGGTACTCATGGAGTTTGCTCGATACATACTCTTTTGCTGGGGATTTGGCTGGGGAAACAATTGGTTTAATTCTTAGGTGCTACTGCATTCCAACGGATTCCCTTGATCGAGAGCGTTATTTTTATCTCTTGAGGTTGTCCCTGATTTCATTAAATTTTATTAGTCTACGCTGGCTCTTTTTTTTGTTTAGCAGGTTCTTTATGAGCTGCTTTGTTTAGCCATCTTCTTCTATCTTCCCCCACATGGGCTTGGGCCTTGCCATGTATATCTCCATTGATTGTTTAATCATTGGTCTGTCAGTCATACTTTCTCGAACAGTGATGGTCCTCTTCTTCGAACTACTCTCCCTGATTGACCCTAGTACATTTCTAAGTTATTTGATGCAAGTCTCGATAACTTTCTCATCGGAGGGAATGCTGGCTAAGATCGATTTCACATGGGAATGGCTCTTTTTCTTTATCGTGTTCTCCGAATATTCTTTTTGATCCAATCTGCGTTGACTTTTTTATGACCGCATGAGCCTTTTCTTTTTCAGATCGTTGTAGCTGAAGCTTCTCTTTGGTCTGTCCGTGGCTGGAGTCGACAGTATTTACATCATTTGATTGTTATAGAAATTTATTATATAAAAACAGTACTATCATTTCATTTTGATAGAGGCAATTATTTATCTGGGCTCGCCTTCGATTCATTGCTGGATTAGGGAGCGTCTGCAGCAAATGCCGCCTGCAGGAAGGATGCTATCGCTGCTTGATCGTGAATTTTGTGAATTTTGCCCGGGTGCATTGTTTCCACGTTTACGGGTTTGTCCTCGAACCAACCTAAATTATCAGCTACTAGATGGATGTTTTGGCATCCTCCACATCGCACCATTACTACGCCATTATGATATGCATGCTTAGTAAAAGAACGAATCGATTTCGTTTAACACTTTGTACAACAAAAACTTAGAATGTACATTTAGCCATTATCTGCCTTCACTCCTGGAACTCGGTCGAGTATAGATATAGCCCCCTTCGTCTGCACGAGTTCAACTTCTTCCCCATCGATTACGTTAGTCGAAGTCTTAGTATCGATGTTCTATGCTGCAACTTCAGAAATCGTAATTTATTTTTGAACGCTGAACCGATTCATACTTCTATAACTGCATGCAAAGGTGAATTGGGGATAATGATAAGTAAATACCTTGGTGGAAATCCTGCAGACAACTTGTTTCAAGAGTCGACTAAGCATGTAATAACGAGAATTAAAATTAATAAACTACTTAATTTATTAGAGGTTATCAGTGACCATAATACGACTCGAATGGAAATAGAATTGTAAGAGTTTTAAAATGGGAGGCCATTGGTGCTCACGCCTGATTTGCAACATCTTACTTCGAAGATTAATAAACTCCGGGAGGCTAAGAAGTTTAATGAAATTTTTAGTATTTCAGAGGAGATGAAGGAGAGCACAGAAAAGTATTTATTGGCCACCAATGCATTGCTGCATCTTAGGGACTGGAAAAGGTTAGTGGAATATTGCGATAGAGGGTTGAAAATATCAGAGGAGGGAGAGTTCTATCATCTCAAAGGCAAGGCTTTAGGCAAACTGGGAGACCATTTAAAAAAAGTGGAGCTCATACAAAGGGCCATTGAGTTTAACTCTTCCATTCCAGCCTACCATCGCAATTTGGGGGCGGCCTTCTATTCGCTGAAAAAGTATGAATTTGCTGTTGAATGTCATCAAAAGGCTATCAGCCTGGAGCCTGGAAATGCGATTAACTATCATAACAAAGGCGCTGCCTATTACCGTATGCGATAGTTCGCGAAAGCGCAGTAGTAGTTCGAAAAGGCGATCTTGAAAAATCCAAAATTAGCGTTGTCCTACTCCTGGTGTGGAGACTGTTTAAAGTAATAGCAAAAATATTAATCAGCTTTCAACTACTATCGAAAAGCGTACGAACTGGATAAAAACCCTGTCTACCTGCATGAGAAATAGAAGATGCAGGCCAAGGTTTAGTAAGGCAAGAAGAACCAGGGATTCAGCTCGAAGTGACAGAATCCTTATCATATTCCATGATACTTATTTTATCCATTTGTTATATATGTCGATTGGCATTTCATGAGTTATCTCTTCGGCGAAAGCAGTTAGATTATAACTTAATGCTCAGTCTAAAAAACAACTATCTTGAAAAATATCAGCAAATCTATCCTGAAAACGCAGAGTGGAACACCATTTAATACAAATTGCAACTCAACTTGGGCAATGCATCAGTCGAACTCAAGCGAGTCTACTCAGTCGTCAACCCTTATCTCAGCAATCAATTCGAAAAATAAAACAAGGGCAATGTCATTTCTTAAGTCTATATCAAACCTGACTCCCTAACTGGATCCAATCGAATCGAAAGGGTTTGCCAGAAGGGATTTGAATTTAACAGTGCTGTCAACGGGCAGAATGGCATGATTTTTACGATCGGCCAAATCGAAGGCATCAATCCGAATAAAGATCATGAGCTTCTGGTTGTCAAAATTTGCCCAAAAAGAACCTATCCTGTCGTTGCCTCGGAATAGACCCTCAGTGATGATTTTAAAATCCCCGAGGGCTTCGACTCGATATACTTTAAATAGCCGTAATAGGATCATGAGGTGTATCGCCAGCGATTTCGCATAAACCATAAAATGCAGACTTTACCCTACTACATAATCCAATTCTCCTTCACGACTGCCCACGAACAAAAATTTAAAGTACCCATCACCTAAGTTAGAAAATAATGTGTCAAAACTGTCAAGATGTTCTGGCAACCCATTTCTGTCTAACAGAAAAGACCTATTTCTGTAAGAAATGCGATTATTAGCACCATAAAGATAAGATATCAAGTAAACATTAACGAAAACCTTTGAGCGAGAAACCCATCCTAAACTTCGGGTTTTGCATCAACCATCGACAGAATAAAAATTAACTGTTTTGCAAGGAATGCAATCAGAGTCTGTGTATTGACTGCAAAATCTATGGCACACACTCGTAGGGACCGATGTCAGCTCACGAGTTAGAAAAGATATCGGACTACTTCGGTCAAATAGCGACTAAAATAAACGAGATGGATCCCAACCTGTAAAAGAGAAAGGATCAGTTCGAGGAGTTGCTGGCGGTGGTGGACAACAAAATCAAATAAATCAACAAGTTTCTCATTCATAATCTAGAACCACAGCAAGTATTCAAACAGAATTGACGGCGATGTTCCAGTAGGCTCTAAACGACCTGCAAATGATCTCGAGACGTAAGCTTAGTTATCTGATATCAGATCAGCTCGAGATACGACGTCAATACGATTATATTCAGTGGATGTAAAGCTTCCTCAAGTATGAATTCAACGTTCTGCCTCCCAATAATTTCCTGGCCTCTTGGACAAAGTAATCACAGGCTAAAATAGACACCTTAAACTCAGAAAGGAAGTGCTGAATATTTCAAACATTCCTGCTCTCACGGATATAAAATCAAACTTTCATATCTATGGGAAGGCGAGGGTTCTGGAGGACGACAAAATTGGTAATTACCGTGGAGAAGATAACCAAAAAGAGCCCATTATTAATTCTACAGCGTCTGGTCTGAAAATGTTCAATATAACCGAGATGGATAAAGAAAAAGAGGAAGGAAATAGGTAGAGTCAAGGTCAAAGCCATTTTCGCAAGAAGCTATTTACTGGGCAAGAGGGGTGATATGACTATCGTGTCAATTATATAATCAGTTCATATTTGTATATTATCGCATGCAGGTCTACAAAGTCAACTACGAGGAGGACTTCCCCTAAACAATCGAAGTATCAACAGTCCTCAAGATCCAAAACCTGGAGTTATCGTTATAAAAAGCCATTGGAGACATCAGTCTGCTGCAGTAAAATCTGGGCTACATGATTACGGTTAAGGAGTAGCTCTAGTCTGAGTTAAAAGTGCGTGATCAGAAAGAAAGATACCTGATGTAGTAGTACCAAAAACAGATGAGTCGAAAGGAGAAGGAGATCGAGCGTTTGAATATCCAACAGGAAGAGCTTTCTGATTTGCTAACGGATATAAAAGGATCATTGAATATATGCGAAACGAATTTGCGACAAAAATAGGATGAATTCAAACGATTGAATAGGCTTCTTTAAGATCAGAAGATGACCATTCAGATGCTGGAGGGGTAGGTTCTTGCCGCCAGATATAGCTCCGATTTGAGCTATCAAAGCATTCATTAATAGAATTAGAGAATTAAGGAGTTGGAAAAAATGAATGATGTGCTGAGATTTTAAGCGCAGAAGGGAAAGATACAGTTGGACAAGGAAATAACCAAAAATAAAAAATTGGAAAAGGAGGTGAGTAATTTTAAGAGTTGGCTGGCAAGCGTTGTAGGAGTAAGGAAAGTGGTGGAAGGTTGTGAGACTGTTTTGATGGAGGAGATTGCGAGCCGACTGACAAGTTGTGCGAAATATCAATTTGAGTGATCACTTCATTGCATTTAGATCATAAGATGTTGTTCCTTATCGATGATACAGAATATTATAGATGGTAGACAATATTAAATCATTATCAATAGAGAAGGATCATGGCTATCAGCGAAATGAATAAACTAGCATAAGTAAAGAGCTCGCCATTTGGATTAGGATCAGTAGGAAAGTCCGTCGCTGTAAATCCTGTCATACTATAGCAGTAAACTGCCTATGCGTATTAAATATCAACATAGTAATATCCATCAGGTTCGGGATAATAAGAAATTGCATTGTAGTCCCCCACGTAATGTGAATTATTGGCTCCAAATGACAGCCCTGCGAAAGTAATTCCAGAGGTTGAATTCAGATGAGCAGCACTCAAGTACAGACAGTTTATGCCAGATGGATATGACAAAGCAATTTGTACCTTTCCCGCTAAATTTTGGTTCATATCTTTATTCAAAAGGATAAATGCGTAGGAGGTGTCTTGATTCAATCCATAGCTTTGGATACTTGCAGAAGAACCTGCAGTTATGGTGGGTCGCTCAATAAAAGGTGAATTTTTATTGGCTATTATTGTAAAAAGCAAAGCGTAGTACAGTGACGATGGATTGTACAAGGGGGCTTGGCCGATTACTGACTGGTAGGAAGCATTGGCTACAGGATTAAAGAAATCCATACGAATTCCTCCCATTATGGCAAACTCCATTGACATTTCTATTGCCCAAATAGCTGCGGCAAAGCTATTGGTGAGCCCATCAATTCCATTATCAGCCGCAACCAGTCTCATATCATTAATGCCCATTGCAAAAGCAGTGAAATAGTTGTTTCCATTCACGGTAAATCGATTTAAGAGATACTGCTGCGTGTATTGTTCTGATAAGAGATTGGCAATCGTCAGCAAGGACGTATTCTGAAAGACAATTGCCCGAGCAGTAAAATATCCGCAGTAATTGACGATATCTTGAATTGACTCATACCATGATGCATCGGCTGCATCAGTTATTCCTGGACCATTAATAACGAGCCCATAGACAACATTACTAATGGAAGTGCAATCGTCAACCATTTGAGACCCAGTGTAGTTAGGATTTAAACCCATCGCTGCATACTGGTCTCCTTTATCAACGAGTTCAATGTTGAAAGGTTGATAAATCTGGTAATAGATGTCCATCACAAAGTTCACAAAATTATGCAGATACTGGGTATTGCTAAAATTGGCTCCTTGCATATCCCAGCCTAGACTAGTTCCATAGCTCATAGTCGTATCCCATAAGTAATTTGCGATATTTCCCATCAGCGATGAATTTGTCGATAGATCGATTGTGCAAGTACTCGTACCATTTGTCATGGCGCTGACGGTGGTGCAGTTATACTTATAGCCGATCGGCATGTGTATGGCCTGATCAAAAATGCAGTACCAGTCTCCATAGACATTGGAGTTCAACAAGTATCCCTAAAAGAGAGTGTCGTTGAATTGAGGAATCATTTCATCAAATCGCATGGAGAGCCCGATGGCATTGGAATACAAATAGGAGTTCGTCTGAATGACTTCTGTTGTAAAATCTACAAATGCCACGATTTGCGGTCTGACCAGCAGGACCCCTGCCAGCAGACAGATGATTGCTTTCATTTAAAAATGTTATACAAATGTTAATGATTTATTTAATCATACACTCCTGCAAATATTCTCCAATTAACGAATTATACTATTGGGTTCATGACTGCCCGCCTGTAGATATCAAATTTAAATATCCTTGCTTTCATTCAACGATGGGATGCAAAGATAATGCTCTTTTTTTAGTGAATAATTTGCCAAATACCATTTCTTTACTTATTTATATAATACAATTCATATCGAGATGAATCATAACGACTCCTCCTCTCTCTGCAACCTCACCCTCGAGGACGCCGATCTTAAAAAATTAGAAGAACTTGATCCTTTCCAAACCGATGGCTATCAAACTCTGGCCAAGGTCAGTCTCATGGTTCACATCATCTACACCAGCGAAACCGGAAAATAAACCACCGATAATCAAACCCTAACTTTCCAAATTCTTACTCGCTGGCTGAGAGCGCAGACTACTAAAGGTAAGGAGACAAGAGGATAGCCAGTCCTAGATTCAATCAGAGTGTGTCTTCTATCAGAGGACGATATATTTCTTAGTATGATTAGCACGTAAACGGACTTCTACTCAGCTTAAACAGCAGCACTTTTTAAGCCATGAAAACAAAAAAATAACTAAATCTTCAATTCAAAGACCTGCCCCAAAGTTTGGTAGAAATGGTAAAAAATTGCACAGGCTCAGGCGAAGGCAAGAATAAAGCTGAGCTCTATCTGTCCTTTGAGGGCACTGGCAAATTCATGCTGTTTCAACACACCGAGTACAAATAAATTGAGCTGATCGATTTATATTTCGCTAAAAACAGCATAGAACGATCGCAGCAATCGATAATATACCGCTACAACTTTAACAAAACCAAATTGGCAATGATAGAACATTCCATCGAGTCCATCTACTCACTACTGGCAGCCAAAAATCCGCCCCTCCTGGCCTATATCCAAAAGACAGTGGGATAGTCCCCTTGATATTGTTCGATTAGCTTAATTAATAGCAAAATATATCTGAATCAATGAATGGCAAGCCCTAAAATAGATGTAATCTGTGCTCAGAGATGGTTGATATAAAATACCATAAGGTTCAATTTAAGTATTTATTTAAAACTGGTGCAACAGATAATCACTTCTTCTTCTTGGGAAGACTCTCCGATTCTTCTTAGTAGGAGTCCTCATCTTCATCATCGAATTCTTCTTCATCGCTGTCTTCATCGCCCTCGCCATCATCTTCGGCTTCCTCTGGCACCTCTTCTCCAGCCTGATTAAGGCGATCTAGCACCTGCAGGGTCGGAATCCTAAATTAAAGATAATCAACTTTTGGAATAGCAATTCACGATAGCCCGCGACTTCAGTCACAGGGTTTTCTGAAAGGTCGATCTCCTCCAATTTGGTCAGTAAAAAGAGGGGGGCGAGTCCTTCAAGTGTTTTGATTTGATTGGTGCTGGCCAGTATCTGAACAATGTCGGTGAATTTGGTGAGTTTGGTGAGGGCATTATCAGTTAATCTATATCTCAAAAGAACTACTTGTTGTTACTGAGATCGATGGCGATGAGCTTCCAGTCTGGCAAGTTGTCTAGATTATCCAGTTAGTTGTCCGACAGCAGAACAACTTCCACGGCCTTGGCTTTTTACAACACCTTCTTGACATCAGCAGCGATGGTCTTTAGTTTGAGTTCACTGAGGTTGAGTTCATTCACTGCAGCAAAGCCTCCATCGTCCTTGATACGTTTGTTGATTTATTTTATGGTGTTCCCGCTCATTGGTAAAACAAATTATAAATTGAGATACATCATCTTTGATAAGTACACCTATAACCTGATTTGATTGATAAATATGACTACTGATATTTAGGTTGCTTATTTGGTTAATTTATTTGCGGGCGTATCTTATATTATCTCTGCCAACAGCGAACATTCCACGCCATTATATATTTATTTGTGATTGCTGTGATGTTCAGCACCTATCTGCCTAAAACCTACTCTCTCACCAATAGGATTATGCAGACCTTCGCCAAGTTTGATAGAGCCAAGGCTCATGTCAACGGTAACTGTCAACTCATTCAGTCGGAACCATCGGACACATCGATCACGGAAAAACCACGCTCACATCCGCCATCACCAAATACTTAGCTGCCAAGAGCAAGGCGAAATATATTGAGTACTCCAAAATCGACAAGGCACCTTAGGAGAAAGCAAGAGGTATCACCATCAATACCGCGACCCTCTAGTATGAGAGTGATACTCGCCATTATGCTCACGTCGACTGCCCCGGCCATATCGATTACGTTAAGAACATGATTACTGGCGCTGCCAAGATGGACGCCGGCATTCTCGTTGTGTCAGCTATTGACGGTCCTATGCCTCAAACGAAATAGCACGTGTTGCTATGTCGTCAAATCGGAGTGGGTAACATCCTTATCTTTCTAAACAAAATGGATCTGGTCAAATAAAACGACATGATCGAGCTCATCGAGATGGAACTAAAAGAACTTCTGAAGAAGCACGACTACGATCCTGACAAGTCAGCATTTATCAGGGGTTCAGCCATTTCATACATCCAAGACATCAACCCAGAAATCGGGGAGAAGAGTATCGAAGCCCTCCTCAAGGCAATGGACGAAAAAATAGAAATATCTGGCCGACCTGTTGATAAACCTTTCTACATGGCTGTTGAAAGCACTTATGGAGTCGCTGGAAGAGGAGCAGTGGCTTGTGGAACCGTTTAGCAGGGTAGAATCAAAATTGGAGATGACATCTAATTCTATGGTTATAATAAAAACTACAAGTCGCAGGCAATTGGAATCGAAACTTTCAACAAAACTCTCGATTATGGAGAGGCTGGAGATAATGTCGGTATTCTAGTTAGAGGTGTGACGAGGGAACAGATCAACCGAGGGCTTGTCATAGCAAAACCTGGATCACTAACTTGCAATTCTGTTATCTAAGCTAATATTTATGTCCTCAAAACTGAGGAGGGAGGTAGAATCAATCCTTTCAGTTCAGGCTACAGACCACAGGTACCTATTAATTTACTTAGTTATACTTCAAAACAGCAGATACTGCAGCTGAGATCTGCCTACCTGAAGGTGTTAAAATTGCCAAACCCGGAGATAACTTGACTGTTCGGGCTAAACTTAACTTCCCTATCACTATTCAGAAAGGGTCTAGGTTTGCATTAAGAGAAGGAGGGAAAACTATTGCTGCTGGTCTTGTTACTGAAATTTTACCCGAAACCACAGAACTTGATTTCGGAAAACCTAAAAAGATTAAGGCTGTTAGTCAAAATCCTGCCCCGGGACAACCTGCTGGACAAGCCAAACCTGCTGATCCGAAGGCAGGAGATAAAGGAGCAAAATCTCCAGCAAAGGGAGCTGAAACCAAACCTGCTGCTGGTAAAACTCCACCTCCAGCTGGAAAAACCCCTCCTGCAGGCAAAACTCCACCTCCTCCTGCAGGCAAAACTCCACCACCTCCTGCTGGAAAAACTCCACCTCCTCCTGCTGGTAAAACTCCTCCACCTCCACCAGCGGGTAAGACACCACCTCCACCTCCTGCAGGAAAAACGCCACCTCCACCCCCTGCTGGAAAAACTCCTCCCCCTCCTCCTGGTGCAAAAACTCCGGCAAAGCCTATAGCTCCTCCCCCGAAGGCGCCACCAAAAAAATGATGATTTGACGTTCGAAATCTATTTACATAACCAAAATATAGAATATATTGAGCTTATCTGTTAGATTGATCTTTATTGTATGACCAATCCATTCAAATAATTTGGTTTCGAATTCGAAGTTCAATATATAGCGAAGACATCTTTTCGAATACTAATAAGTATTGAGCTTGCGGAAATAATAAAGTTAAGCAAATCACAGAAAAGCAGCTATCAACACGAAGAAGACCAGATTCCTGATGATGGTAAGGGAAGGTGTTCTTTCGTTTCCATTAATATCGATGAATTCGGTGATATAGATGGGTAGCATCAAGTTATAAGCAACCACCTACGATACCAGCAGTCTGTTTACTAGAGTTGGTAGAGCAACAATAACGAAAAAAGAGAGGAAGAAATACTCGATAGAGGAACGGGGTTGGCTTTTGCCAAGGTAGAAACTGAAACAGATGAAAGCAGCATTCACAGCCAGCATAAATAATGTCCAGATTGATCCGATGATACTCCAAATGAAAGACAATATTCCAATCGTCCATGAGAATAAAGTTTAAATTATTCCAAAGAAGAACCCGAATATGCTAAACAGGAAAAATGAACTTTCATTGGATGAGGGCGCTTATTGAGTTGTATTAAAGTCACTTGTATTTATGCCAGCTGCGGAATCGATGGAAGGATTATCGGACAGCCAACGATAGCTAAGATAAATGAAGCCAATAATAAGCAGCCATTTGATTTTCTTGAGCATCCTCGCCATTATTAGAGTGAATTATATTATGATATCTTAGAGGAAAACTCAATAAAGCCAAAAGTAATAACAGATTTAGACCGATATATTTCTGATTTTATGAGTTTAGTGAATAATTCCACAAAATCACATCCTGAAAACGCCATGCTTGGTTTACTCAATAGTGTTGGAAGCTATCATCACCGATAATCCCAATACCTTACGAGTGTCTTCAGGTAGAATGACTCCATCATCCCATAGACGAGAAGTTGAGTAATAGCAGCTCGATTCTTTTTCATATCGATCCACTATTTACTTTCTCATTTTAGCCTCTTCTTCGGCCGAAAACACTTTGCCTTCTCGCTTTAATTGCGCACCTTTAACTTGAGTTAAAACTCCCGCAGCTTGCTCTCCTCCCATGACTGCGATCTTAGCATTGGGCCACATATAGAGCATCCTTGGTCCGTAAGCCCTGCCGCACATACCATAGTTGCCAGCTCCATAAGAAGCACCCATAATGCAAGTAATCTTTGGAACTCCAGTTGTTGAGACAGCATTAACCATCTTTGCGCCATGTTTCGCAATACCTTCATGCTCGTACTTCTTGCCTATCATGAATCCAGTTATATTTTGCAGGAAAATCAAAGGAATCTTTCTTTGAGAACAGATTTAAACGAAGTTAGCACCTTTTTGAGCGCTCTCACTGAAAAGAATACCGTTGTTAGCCACAATTCCAACAGATTGGTTGTAAATTCTGCCAAAACCAGTTACCAACGTAGGTCCATACTCCCGCTTATACTCATCAAACTTAGATCCATCCAGAAGACGAGCTAAAACAGCTCTCGAATCAAATGTTTTCTTCAAATCGGGAGAAACGATGTAGTTGATATCATTCACATCATAAAGAGGCTACTCTATTCCTTACAAGTCCCATCTGACGACAGGCGTATTAAGCTTAATAGCGTAGTCATTACCCTTGCAGCTATGTTCCTTCCAAGCCAAATGGCATGTTCCTCATTCTCGGCAAGATGGTCAGAAACTCCAGATATCTTCGTATGAACTAGCCCTCCTCCCAAATCTTCGCTGGTCACAATTTATCCCGTTGCTGCTTTGACCAAAGGCTGTGATAATAATAGTGATTACAGGTCCTCCTAGGAAGATAGTTCCATTTCCTTTGACGATAATGTTTTAATCAGCCATGGCAGGCACATAGGCTCCACCAGCAGTGCAGCTGCCCAACACCATTGAAATCTGGGGAATTCCTTTCGATGACATTTGAGCCATATTGTAAAAGATGCGTCCAAAGTGCCCCTCAGCTGGAAAGACATCACTTTGTCTCGGCAAATTGGCTCCTCCTGAGTCTACCAGGTAAAAACAAGGTAATTTGTTCTATTGTGCGATTTATTGAGCCCTGAGATGTTTTCTGACTGTGATCGGATAATAAGTTCCTCTAAATAAAAAAGCGACTACCCCTTGACGGAAGGATCATTAGCTACGACCATGCAAAAACGTCCTTGGATAAGCCCCACTCCCGTCACAATTCCTCCTGAATTGACTTCTTATTTGCCGTAGAGTTCATACCCTGCGAGAGCAGAAAATTCGAGGAATGGTGATCCTGGATCTAACAATTTTTATATCCTCTCTCGAACAAGTAGCTTTCCGGACTTGTGAAGTTTATCCAGTACTTTTTTGTCTGTTTGAAGCGTGGTCTGAATACTAAAAGTCTAACCTTTTTTAGGATGTTAACGAAGTTATTATTGACCTCGTCCATGAGAGTCTTATTTTTGAGCAGGCCTTCATCATGATGATTGAGAGGGTAATCCAAAACTGCTGACTGATGATAGAGTCTTGAAAAGTAGGCGACCCTCCTGAAAAGAATTGAAGCCAACATTAATTTATGGATAAATATGAAATCGATGATTTTATATTAATTGCTGAAATAAGTCCCCTTCACAATAAATATCATTTCCATTTAACTTATCCTCACCTTTTTGTTCAAACAATATTGCATTAAAGTTCACTCACGTAAAATCACGTTTCTGATAATAATTTACCAAATCAAATCATCAATCAGTTGTATTACTAAAACAACAATATTAATCTTATACAAGTACAATCAACCTATGGACAACGATTGGTTTTTTGCGTCCCCTGCAAGCAAGTGCGAATCCCCGCTCAATTTCTCAGGAGCCATCGCAGTTGTGGTCAGCTTCTGCGTACTTGGTCTCATATGGGCTTTCCGAAACGTTCGCAAAGTTATTAAAATCAACTTGACCAACTATGAGGATATTGATATGGATGAGAGCGATAATATCCAGTTCGAATCTATAACCCCCTCACAACAAAAATTACTGTTGTAACTGGGAATCAAAATATAAGAGGTATAATATTGAGATATAAAGGGAGCTAAGGAGTTTTTGATACAGGAATACACTATTTGCCTCATCTTCGTGGCCATCATGTTCTTTGTTATCTCTTCTCTCACTCCGCAAGGATATTATACGGCTGTTGCTTTTTTAGTTGGGGCTATTGTTTCAATGATTTGTGGAGCAGTCGGCATGGCAATTGCTACATCAGCTAACTACCGTACGACCTATTGTGCGAAGATAAGTCTTCCTCTTGCTTTTAAAACCGCCTATCGAGCGGGTGTAGGTATGGGCTTTGCCTTAGTTTCTTTCGGATTGCTAGGTAAAGCCTTTTTAACATAGTTTTAATGCTGCTTATTTTGGTCTATCAAAATATCATGGAACTTGATGATTTTTATAATTAGCGCGAATACTTTGGACCACTGTTTGAAGCCATCGCTGGATATGGACTAGGTGGCTCCTTTGTTGCTCTTTTCGGACGAGTTGGAGGAGGAATCTATACCAAAGCTGCAGATGTTGGCGCTGATTTAGTAGGCAAAGTTTAATCGGGATTACCTGAAGATAGTCCTAAAAACCCAGCAACTATCGCTGATAATGTTGGTGACAACGTAGGAGATGTGGCTGGTATGAGTGCGGATCTCTTTGGATCATTTGCTTAATCAACATGCGCTGCTTTGGTGCTTTCCTCCACTTCTCTGGTGGGAGTTGACTAAAGTTGTGGATACTATCTATCGAATTTCATGTTTCCTCTCAACTTGATAGCTTTTGGTATAGTTCTCTGCATATTCGTAAGTATCCTTTCGACCGACTGCATGTAAGTTCATACTCTCGATAAAGTGGAAAGAACTCTTAAGTTCCAACTCATTATTTCAACTGTGTTGCTGTTTGGACTACTTCTTCTTGTTTCCTACATATCCTTTCCAGTGTCATTTCAACTCAAGGGTAACATTGAATATGTTTCACTCACATTCTATCATCCCTATGCCTGTGCAGTTATAGGGTTAGTTTCAGGAATGATTGTAGCTGCATTCACATAATACGTAACCTCTCACTCATATGCTCCAGTCAGATAATTGGCTAATACTTGTCGTGCTGGTGCTGCTTCCAATGTCACGCTTGGACTCGCATTGGGATACATGAGCACCGCCCTTCCTGCTATTTTAATTGCTCTTACAGCTTATCTATCGAGTCGATTTATGGGCTACTATGGAGTATCACTTGCTGCATTAGGCATGCTATCCAACTTACCCCTTAGTCTCGCCATTGATGGATATGGTCCAATCAGTGATAACGCTGGAGGAATTGCAGAGATGGCTGAAATGGGCCCTGAGGTAAGAGTAATTACTGATGGTCTTGATGCCGCAGGAAATACAACAGCAGCTATTGGTAAAGGCTTTGCTATTAGCAGTGCTGCCCTTGTAGCTCTTTCTCTTTATGGTGGCTTCTTGCATAATGCTGGTCTTGAAGATAGTCCAAACATTACCATGACCAAACCAGAAATATTTACTGGATTACTGATTGGAGCAATGCTGCCCTACATGTTCTCGGCTTTTACGATTCGGTCTGTCGGAAAGGCTGCTTTTGGAATGGTTGAGGAGGTTCGAAGACAAATCAGAAATAACCCCGGTATACTAAATGGCACAGTTGAACCTGACTACAAAGCCTGCATAAGAATTTCAACGAGGGCTTCTTTAAAATAAATGATAGCTCCAGGTATACTCGTAAATAATCTCTTATTTAGGTTATCTTTTCTCCCTTAGTACTTGGCTTTGCTTTTGGACCTGTCATTTTGGCTGGATTTTTGCCTGGAGCCATCGTCAGTGGAGTTCAAATGGCCATTTCTGCTGCAAATACAGGTGGCGCATGGGATAATGCAAAAAAATATATTGAAAGTGGAGCTATGTTTGATACTGATGGCAATCGTGTGCTAAAGGGATCATAAATTCACAAGGCAGCAGTGGTCGGAGATACAGTGGGTGATCCCCTCAAAGACACATCAGGTCCATCAGTCAACATCCTAATCAAGTTAATGGCAATAATTTCGCTAGTCTTCGCAAGTAAGTTCACAGAGATGCATTCGTGATGATGTCGTATAGAATATCAATATAATCCATATTTGCCCACTGTTATTATCTGAATGTCTTCTTGTTATTCAAGTGTTTGAATATGCTGAATATTGGTAATTAGATACGCTAAATAGTCAATATTATCATTTGTTATATTCATATTGGAATGGATATACCATTCAGAACTGAGACAATCTGAATTTTGAAGGAGTTTTTGACTTACGAGACAGCGCCGAACGGCCTGTTCGTTGCTATTCATATGTCTCTTGGGCTTAAATCGAGCCATAACCTACTTAAAAAGTCAAGCAGCTGTCCTTAATCTAATTTTTCTGATCGTATCGTGGTGGAAATCTCTGAAAATTGAATGACGGCTAAAGCAGGGACGAGCGTATGCTATCCATATTTTTAACATGATTAATATTTGATATTTTCCTGATATTCCTCTCGATACAATGTTCTTCCTCTGGTATTTAGTCAGCATCATCGATTTCCTCTTAGAAATAGGGATGATTCATAGCCTCCTCGGGTGTTATTCTAATCGATGGGTTTATTTCTATCATCCTAAGAAGCAAATCTTTTTCTAAATTAGCGAGTATTACATTTAACTGAGAGGTCCTATAAGCAATAGTAGACATATTCGCATTTTCTGTTCTTTTGGAGCACTTCCTTTGCAGTCTTGCCTGTGAATAGATAGTGGCCCGTCAGACTAAATCGACTTGTTAGTACATTTTATAGAAGATACAACCCAAACTGAACATATCCGAAGAACATCTCTGTTTCTCTTTTTTATCTGTCAGATTCGCGATTTAGGGAGATAGAAATCCAGGCGTGCCGCATCGAGAAAAAAGATAGGGGAATGCATTAGCGAAGGTCGCCAACCCGAAATCGATGATGACACATTCATCCTCTCCTTGCGAATTGGTTCTGATCATGATATTATCTGGCTTTAAGTCTCTGTGGATAACATTCTTATTCTTCATCTCTAAAAGCGCAGTGAGGAGCTGCTTCATTATGCTTTTCTGCTGCTTGATCAGCACCTTCCCTGCCAGTTTGTCCCTCAATGATTTTTAGAAATACTCCATTTTTAAATAGTACGCTTTTTCGGTTTCATAGATGTAGTCATAGGATACGATGTATTGGCTGCTCAGTTTTTTCATTACGTCAATCTCATTACGAAATGCCTTTTTCGTCTTTTCATTGTTTTCCATTCCCTTTTTCTCGAAAGATTTTAAGGCAAACTTAAACTGATAATTGGTGCTTGCTTCGAAGACCTGTGCGAATGACCCCTCTCCGATTTTTTTAAAGGTGTTTACGACATCCTGCAGTCCCTTGATTATCGAATACTTTCCTAGCAGCAAATAGAGTTTTTCCAGGTCGTCTTTATTTTAGAGGAGGATATCGATGAACTGTCCATCCTCTGTGAGTTTGATGATGAATTTGTATCGATTATTGCTGAGAATTTCTGTTTTAACAACCTGAATATAAATCTGTTTGGTGAAGTTGAATATTTTTTTAGTGTGTTTACTATCGTTTTCCTGAATATTTGTAGAAATACCCTGTATTCAAACACTCCCGTTTAATTCACAAGGATATATGATCTTTCTTTGCCCACCATCTTTGCTGTTAATTATCTTTTCACTTTCATTAGCGGGTTAATTGTGCTTATTTATTCCAATTATAGAATCATTATCGAAGAATTAGAAGACCACAACCAAACTATAAATTAAAAATATATTATTTTTGTGTGCAAAATAAATGGCTAAACTCTACCTGAGTAAGGTCATTCGACCCATAAACTGCAGTCGCAGCAAGTTAATCATTTTTATCATTTTTCCTTTACAAATTAATATTTGCACAGCACTGATTTCTAACTAAATATCTATTTCAAACTCAATAAATATTACTTTAATAATATTTACTGCATAAACAATATCCTTTGTATCAATCAGTAGATATATTTCTCTCTCAAACGATGAACATTGCTCTGCAATTTTAGAGGACGGTTTTCCTCCTTTGAATTGCGATTTTACTATTTTCGCTTTTATTTATCCTTTGCTTTTACTGATACCTTCTCCTTATCCGGCAATCTATCTTCCATCAGTTTTTATTTGATCAGCTATTTGTATATTCGTTATTTAGCTTTCATCTTCGATTCCTTTTATCGTTATTCGGCTTGATTCAGCATGTGATGCTGACTTACTATTTTACCCGCACTGGCCTTACGACTGGTCTGAGCTTTATTTCTTTTTTTTATCGGAATTTCTCTGTTTACTGGCAATTCTTCGAGATACTTTTTTTGCTTTCGAAACTCATCACTGAGTTTATCAGTTCCGAAGTTGGTCGTGACTATGAAACCAGTTTTAGCACAAAAATCTGAAGCAAGATTAATTTTATCTTTTTCCATCATTTAAAAATCTTCATATTTCCTTTTGTTCGGCTCATTCTGAAATTGCTTGTGATTCTTACCTTTGAGTTATTGATCGGTTTAATTGCTTGCGTCTAAGGAAATCTTCATTTTTTCCTTCTTTTTTGGTTTCTTGTTCAAGGGATGAGGACAATTTTACTTGTTTTATTGCAAATTTTATCTAGATGCGTTATTGGAGACTAATAATGACTATGGGAGAGTTATTGGCTGCTTAACTTTATTGAAAATATGTATTTCAACATTTTATAGCTTTAAAAGTTTTGGTTAGTTTTTGATAATTAGATGAGCCTTTAGAGAAGCAGGTTCTCCTTATTGTTAAGGAAGAACATAATTTTTGAGATTGGGATGCAGATGACCATCTCTTTTGAGTCCACCTAAAACAATAACTGCTTTTCCTCCTTCCTTAATCCATCCATCAATGCAAACATAGTCTTTTTTGTTAAAAGCAACACTTTATCCTTCATTAATCTGAGCAAACTACCACTGTTTATCCTGCAGTATCATATAGACAACTAGTCGATGAAGTTGCCTATGCATCTAAAGAAAATCTTCACTGTGAATTATCTAGTTAAATTCATCAATCTACTCACTGGGGCTTCCAGTATACTCAAGAATTTGCTCTTAATTGAAAGGTAATATTTTTTCCCAGCATTCTTGCAATACTTTCATTAAAGTTAATCTTACACGAGACTCTATTTCTCCAGGCCCTCCTTATTCAATATTGAGGATTCTACAAATAGCTTGTGTAATCTAATGAAGTTTTTACTCGACGGAATGATACTAAAAATTAAAAATATCCTCAGTGCACAATCTGAATAGGTTCGGTCTATCAGTGAGCGATGCAAGAGCTGTCGGCAAAAGAGAGGTCATAAACTGTTCGAACTCAGCCCTGAACTCTGATGCCATCATAAAGCTGGAGCCCGTATTACTATTGCTTGGTGCGATGAGATTGATTTTATCCTGTAAATTTTTAATTAGTTTCTGATTTTGCACCTCCTCACATTTATATTTTGTAATTTGTTGTGAGAGATTGCTTATTACTACCTCTTTTTGCCTTAACACCTCTATCAGCGCCTATTTAGGATTGTTATTAGTAAAAATTTAAGCAGCGATGACCTCCTAGTTAAGATCTGCGGCGTTCATGGTGTGTTCAAAAAATAACGATTGTTATAACAATAAATAAAGGAAAGGTGATTGTTAAATTTTATAATGATTAGAGTAGAATTAATCATTCAAGCCACAATTGCATACCACGCTAAGAATATGTAGAAGAGAAAAATTGGGTAAGTGCATAGCCATTTTCTTTAGACTGATACGAGGTCTCGCATTATTAGCATGCAGCTAATACTTGACCAAAAAAGAGCGATTCCCATTATTATTACCTTGACAGGGCCAGGCAATAATGAATGCAGAAGCGTGGTCAATATTCCAACGAGGGCTAAAGGCACCAAACAGTAGCCAACAGTGCTAATAGTTTGAAGTAACGACCTACATGATAGAAAAGCTACCCCTTACTTCCTAGTAGTTTGCAGTTAATGCTTACAAGAAGCGAACCTATCCAAAAGATGAGGAAAACATTAACAAAATCTTAGTCATAATGTGGATCATCGTTGACTATGGCCATGGGTACTGCCAAAAACAGGCAAATGATCATCGGTCCCCATAGATCCCATTTTTTGAGGTAGTTGATGCTTTGTTCCCGATGCTGCGGTAGCATGAGTAGGACATATCTTATCTTCCAGCCGAACTATTCCAACTCTTTCTTCTGGCTAATTCACTCATTACGACAATGCTGCGCGGGTTTTGCTGAAGGAAGTGCTCATCTTCTGAAGATGAACTAAATCGCTATTCCATTCGTATTTTAAAATATTTATAGGACTATTAAACATAAATATACTCTTATTTCAATAATTTGTATGAGTCTCAAGAGCAAATAGTATAGCTTTATCTGTGAAATTATCTACTTTGGTCATGGATGTAAATCATATTTGACAATTAATTTATTAGTAAGTTTGCTTCCTTTCAATTGTAACTGTATTCAGATTAATTTTAAATCACTTAATCATGAATTACAACGACGTCAAAGGAAGTAATATTCCTCACTCTTCTCTAGAGAGTAGGCTTTTTAGTTTAGAAAGCCGAGTGATGAGTCTTGGCGCTTCTGCTTTTCGCATGTAAAAATCAAATACTTCTTCCTTCTAATAACAACTAGCTGAAAGTCCTCGTATATTTTGGGCGATTTAGTCTTTAATAGCTCTTTACGTAAAGTAGATGCCAACTCTGTCTCCAATCTAAAGCGACTTTAAGATTACTTTGGAGATCAGATGAATCAATGCAAAAATCAGTTTGCGGAAGTAGAATAAAAGATTTTGGGGATGATTATTCAAAAATAAAAGATCCTTCGCAATCTGAACTTCTAAATATAGAACCAGGGTCATGCAATAGCCGCCGTCGAACAGTGGATTAAGAGTAATCACGCTAAAGAGAACTCATTATGTCTGCTCGAGGAGAGTCTTAGATCTCGGTTGTAGGTTAATCAACGCAACAATGATATTAAGCAATAGATAATTGAGGAAAGAATGAAATATTTAGAACAGGTTCATGGAGCCATCAAAAATGAAAAAATAAAGGAGATAGAATCAATTAATAACTAAATTGATAAACTTAAAAAAAAGATAGGGGAGGAGGAGGAGAAAGAAACAAACATGAAGGAGATCCATCAACGT